>Ga0207933_1000146_pt1 | contig 72586 bp, 74 predicted proteins | sample NGESurdeep092012_4_FD_184488 | JGI IMG/M metagenome (GOLD analysis project Ga0207933, IMG submission 184488) | Arctic peat soil microbial communities from Barrow, Alaska - NGEE Surface sample F53-3 deep-092012 (SPAdes) | ecosystem: Environmental > Terrestrial > Soil > Wetlands > Peat ...
TCGACAAGATCTGCAACTACCACCTGGCCAAGGTGACCAACGCCGCCACCGAGGCCCTCAACAACTTAGTCAAGCGCATCAAGCGAATCGGATTCGGGCTCTGCTCTACGCCGGCCGGCCGAATTGGCGCGTTCTGGGATCGATGGTGGTCCGGTGAGACGGCCGACCCCGCCAGAATCCGATGAGCCAGGTGTCCACGATGTCCTGAGACACAACAGTGGCGGAGGGAGAGGGATTTGAACCCCCGGTGGCCTTTCAGCCACGGCTGTTTTCAAGTCCGCCCCGGGCTTCCCTCGAAGTCCCTCCGCGTATTCGGACCTTCCCTCCCCCACCCCCTATATCCCGGCGAGGCGCGCAGGGTTGGCTACAGAGGAGGCTACAGTCTGCGCAAGGTTGTCCACAAGATGGTGTGGTGCTATTGACGCGGGACCACCACAGCCCGTAGCATGTCTTAGCAGGGCACCCCGCCGGCTGGAGTTCCCCCTGACGCTCGGACGAGGGGTGGGACATGCCGCACAAGGACCAAAACGAACGTCGGGCCTGGGAACGCGAGTACCGAAGGAACCGCAGGGCGAGCGTTGTTGGCGATGCCGTCCGAGAGGCCGAGCGGGAGCGCAAGCGGGCCCTCAGTTCCGAGCCCGTAGGCGAGCGGACTCGTTACTCGGTTAGCGCCAGTCCGTTGCTCGCCTTTGCCCCTTCCCTCTCCGGCATCCCCGGCGACTCGGGCGCATTCGGCGACTGGCGCTGGGTGCCCGTGACTCGCCACAGCGCCGCGGCGCGAACACCAGGTGGCGGGATCACAGGCTTCGTCCATGTTGACAACCGAGGGGATTTCCTGTCCTACCTCATGGATAAGTACCCCGCAACTACCGAGAGGTTGCTGCGGTCGGTAGCCGCCATCCCCGGATTCGACGGCCTGCGCTGGGTGGAGAACATGCGCTTCGGGCACTTCCCCCGTCCCGCGCCCCCGAATCCGCCTCGCACCCGGTGGGAGTGGCTCTTTGTCGTGGCGACCGAGGCGGAGGCTGAGGAGCGACGCTTGGGGCGAAGGCTGCCCAATGACCACCCACTAGTCCAAAGGGCTCGCGCGCTTGTCCGGGGTGGAAGGAAACCTCCTATGGGGGTAGAGGCACACGACGTTGGAGGCGTGGCGGAGATTGCCGCCGAGGTCGCACCCCCACCCGCCCGGTACTCAGAGGAGCTCGAACTCGCTTGACACACGTCGCCCTCTATTCCGGCATGTTGAGCCCGCGCCTCATCGCCACCTCTGACGACCCCGACCTCGTGGCCGAGGTGGCTCGGCGGATGCTGGGCAACCCAGCCACCTCTGATCCAGACCCGGCGGTCACCCGCTTGGAGCGCGGACGCCGCGAGGCGCTGGAGGACATCAGCAATCGGTCCCCTCGGCGCCTCCGAGTTGTAGCCGACTCTTAAACCCTCCGCGTAGTTGTAGGGGCGCTCACTAGACCGCCCCGCCCACTGCGGTCCCTCCCTGGGACTGCGTTTCCCGGACGCGCCCCCTAGATCGCGATCCGGCCCCCCCTCGGAGCTCGACAATGGACGACAAAACCTCGATCGCAGTGGTGGCCCCGCGCCTGCTCAAAGTTGGCGACGTGGCTCAGCGTTGCCAGTGCGGCCGCAACACCGCCTATGAGTTGGTGCACCGCGCCGGCGCCATCCGCTTCGGGCGGAGTCTGCGGGTGCGTGCGGCGGACCTGGAGCGACTGCTCGACGGCATGGCGGGAGCGGGTCGGGCATGACCTTCGAGCGCATTTCCACGGTTTTGCCCCGCGTCCTCGCGGATTTGGAGTGCGATCCGGACGTCGAGCGCATCCTCTCCGAGGCCGCCATGGCTAGGCGCATCACCTGGGGCCAGGTTGCCGAGGCCCTGATGCCCGAGCGCGATCTGGAGCCCGCCGCCCGCTGCCTGGACGCCTACTTGCGACTCGGCGGTGACCAGGTTGACCTTGACTACTTTCGCGGCCGCGTGCGGTCATACATCGAGCCCGAAGAGGACTCGGCGAATCCGGAACGACGGCGGCAGGAGGCGGAGGCGGCCCTGCAACGGCAACCAAGGAGGGCGGCGGTGAACGGAAGCCGGATGGTCACCGCCTACGAAAGCCTAGACGGCGCCCCGACTAGGGGACGAAGATGAGCGATTCCGGAGCCGAGATCCTAAACGGGGTCGAGTCGTTCCTCGGCCGCTTCGTCGCCTACCCGAGCGAGCACGCACGCATCGCCCACACCCTCTGGATCGCCCACTCCCATCGAATGGACGCCTGGGAGTCGACACCACGAATCGCCTTCCTCTCACCCGAGCCTGGCAGCGGCAAGACGCGCGCATTAGAGGTGACGGAACTGCTGGTGCCGCGCCCCATCCTGGCCGTCAACACCACGCCGGCCTATCTGTTCCGCAAGGTGGGCGACGCCGCCGGGCTGCCCACCCTGCTCTATGACGAGATCGACACCGTTTTTGGTCCGCGCGCGAAGGAAAACGAAGACGTGCGTGGAATGCTCAATGCCGGCCACCGCAAGGGCGCAGTCGCCGGTCGGTGCGTGGTCCGAGGAAGGATCATCGAGACGGAAGAACTAGCCGCCTACTGCGCTGTGGCCCTGGCCGGGCTGGATGACCTGCCCGACACCCTCATGAGCCGGTCGGTGGTCATCAGGATGCGCCGCCGAGCCCCCGGCGAGGTGGTCGAGTCATTCCGCCGCCGAGAGTGCGAAGCCGAAGCCGCCGAGCTGCGCGACCAGATCGAGACCTGGTGCGATTCCATTCCCAAGGGTGCTTGGCCCCAGATGCCGGACGGCATCACCGACCGCGACGCCGATGTGTGGGAGGCGCTTCTGATCGTCGCCGACACGGCCGGCGGGACGTGGCCAGAGCGGGCCAGATGTGCCGCTGTGACGCTTGTGACGGCTTCTAAGGCAGGTGCACCTAGCCTAGGCGTCAGGCTGCTGGGCGACATCCGGAAGGTGTTCGGAGCGCGCGAGCACATGTTCACGGACCAGATCCTCGCCGAGCTCACCGAGATGGATGACGCGCCTTGGGGAGACCTTCGGGGCAAGCCACTAGATTCCCGCGGACTTGCCCGGCGTCTGGAGAAGTACGGCGTCAAGCCTCGCACTGTGCGAATAGGCACCCTTACCAGCAAGGGCTACGGCCGGGCCGACCTCGCCGACCCTTGGTCACGCTATGTGTCGGATGTGTCGGATGTGACGGATCCACTCGTGACACCCGAGGATAGACTTCTACATAGTTCAGGGGGAAAAAGAGGGGCTATAGAGGCGGTCGTCCTGCCCTTGCACGACGACCTGGGTACACCTGGCCTAGAAGCCGTCACATCCGTCACACCGTCACACGTGACGGATGGACATGACGACGCCGCGCTCAACCTGATCTCCCTCTCTGATGAATTTCCCACCGACCTCGCAGAGGCGCTAGGCGAATGACGGACGACATCAGGGGGAGCCTATAGACCTCGTTCCGCAAATCACCAGCCCGGCGTGGGCTGAACGGGCCGGGAGGCCGGCGGCTTGGCCGCGACTCCGACGGCGACGCCGGTGGAGTGCTCGTCCCACTCCGCTTGGTTGCCGCTGGTCTCCCCGCCCGTGACCCCTGGCGGCGGTTTATATAACCGCTGCCGTCCGTTTTCGAATACGAAATCTGGCCTCTGTAGCCAATCTGTAGCCAACTTAACACCCCCAGGAGGTGGCACCAATGGCCCGCTCACGCACGACCGCCGAGCCTGGCAACGTCATCGCCCTGAAGCACGGCGCGATAAGCGAACGCATCGTGGCGCTCAGTTCGCCCCTGACCGGCACGGAGATCATCGAGGCCATCCGCGACTCGGGCAACTACCTGCTCCCGGCCGACGGGTTCCTAGTCGAACGCGCAGCGCGCCAGCTCACCCGCTTACGGATGCTCGACGAATTCCTTGATCGCCTGGGCGGATCACCCATCGACAGCCGTGGCCGGGCGCGCAAGTGCATGGGCCTGCTGATGTCCCTGGAGCGGCAGTTTAGCCAGACCTGCAACCAGCTCGGTCTGTCCCCGCTGGCCCGCGCGCAGCTGATCGGCGACACCGCAAGCGCCCGTAGGGACGCTGAGGCGACCGCAGCGCAGCGGGAACTCAGAGAGAAATACACCACCCCGGAGGCCCAGCCATGACCATCAACTGCGCGACCTGCGGCGCCCTCGTCGTCGATACGCTGGACCCCGCCACAAAGGCCCACCTTAAGGCCGGATTTCCGATTCATGTTGCCGGCGACGGCGTGGGCGGACCCGCCTGCGCGCTGCACGCGGCCCAGGTGGAGGCATGAACCCCACCATCCCCGCCGTGATTCTGTGCGCCACCTGCCGCGACGTGGTGCTCGATATGACCACCCGTGAGGCCCAGCGCCACCTCGCGCAAGGCGGCCGTCTCGGTCACCTGGTGGACGCCGAGGGCGCCCCTATCTGCGGCCTTTGCTTAGAAGCGCAGGCGGCGGCTGAGAGTGCTGCGATAGTCGAGCGAGCCAAGGGCCGCCAGTTCGTGCGCGCGCTGAACGCGCTCACACTGCCGGACGAACCGTGATCACCACCCTGATCACCTCGCCGATATTGGACTTCGCCCGCGACGAGCTCCACCTGACGCTGACGCCGGCGCAAGCCGAGATGCTGGGCTCGTTTTATGACGGCGGCGCGTCGATGGCGGTCTGGCAGTGCGGCAGGCGTGGCGGAAAGTCGCTACTGGCCGACGTGCTAGCGCTGGCCGACGTGGCACTGAGGGACCACCTGCGGCGATTCATGCGGCCCGGCGAGACACGGATCAGCGCGATCATCGCGCCCAGGCAAGAGCAGGCGACGGCGCACATCAGAAACATCCGCTCGCTGGTCGACCAATCCCCGGCCTTGAGCGCCCTGCTGACCTCCGAGACCGCGACCGAACTGACCTTCGCCAATGGGTCCGCCGTCATCGCCTACCCCTGTTCGGCTCGCAGCATCCGCGGTGGTGCGTGGTCGAGCGTGATCCTCGATGAGTTCGGGCATTTCGTCACGACCGAGGACGGTCCTGCGGCGTCCGAGAGGGTCCTGGAGGCGGCTACGCCTGCCCTGGCGCAGTTCGGCGCCTTGGGATGGCAGATCGCTGTCTCGACGCCGTTGTGGAGACAGGGAGCGTTCCACAAACTGGTGGAGCGCGCATCGTCCGGTCGGTGGGATCACATCCACTATCGCCACCTCAGCACCGGCGCGATGAATCCCGCCATCGACGCTGCTTGGCTGGAGATCCAACGCCAGAGCGACCCCGAAATGTATTCACGCGAATACCTCGCCGAGTTTGTGGACGGGATCAGCTCCTACCTGAACTCCAGCGACGTGCTGGCTTGCGCGCGACACGATGGCCGCAAGGTGCTTCCACCGCGCGCTGAGACGGTCTATGAGGCCGCCCTAGACGTCGCATTCTCAAACGATCGCACCGCACTCTGCATTGCTCACCGCGAGGACGAACTGACCATCGTGGATGGTGTCTGGACGTGGCACAGAGCAGGCTTCGAGGCCACGCTGACCGAGGTGGCCGCAGTGGCGAAGAGTTACAGGGTCAGCTCGCTTCGCATCGACCAATTCAGTGAGGCCGCCGTTCGGGAATCGCTGGCCCGGCTGGGCCTGTCTGCACAGTACGAACCGTGGACCAACGCCACCAAGGCGGACGCGTTCGGCCACCTGAAGGCCGCGATCAACACCGCGTCGATAGAGCTGCCCGATGACCAGGCACTGGTGGAAGAGCTGGTCGGCTTGGAGGCGAGGCCAACGCCCTCAGGGCTTACCAGAATCGCGGCTAGCGGCTCGGGGCACGATGACCGGGCAACGGCCCTAGCGTCGGTCGTGGCGGCCCTGGTGGCCCCCGGCGCCACCTGGATCGACTACATGATCCTCACCAGTGAGGACGACCGCGCGGCGCCGGTTACCAGTAACGACCCATTCGACCAACTGCCGTTCTGATAGGGCGGTCTCTGGCTTTCCTCCCCAGGCCGTCCTATCAGATCCCAAGCGCTGCCCTCGGCCAGGGCGGTCCCGGAGTCACCCCCGGGGCTGTCCTGATCGGCGGCGAGCGCGGGCCGACGGGCTTTGGTGATGTCACCCGAAAGCTCGCTGCTTCGTCCGCCGACCTTTGCGACCGCGACATCCGTCTCTGACAACGTCTGAATACCGCGTCAAAGTCGCCCGTCGTCCTGCTGCAGGCACACGCCTGGAGCTTTACCGTTTGCATTCAATACCCCACGAAGGAGTGCCCTCACAATGGCACTTACCCCCCGAGAAAAAACTCAACTGCTCGAACGCGGCGAGTTCCTGAAGGAGGCCGCGGCCAACGCGACCGACCCCTCCACACGACCCGGCTTTGATTTCGTCGATGCCGGCGACAGTTCAACCCCGAGCGCGAAGGCCCTCCGCAAGGGCTTTTTCCCGCCGATCCACCGCGACGACGACGACGCGATGGCGAAGGTCAAGTCCTTCAATATCAACAGCTTCCCCAAGGGCGACCTCGACAACTACAGCCCGTTCAGGTACGCGATGGCAAGCGTGCACGCGAGAGGCGAGATGGGCGACGCGGCCTACCAGAAGTTCGCGCCCTGGGAACGCGCGTATTACAGCGCGCTGGTGAAGGCCAGCCTGGGCGACCAGGTGTCCGGCCAGGATGGAGGCTTTTTGGCCCCCGAGGGCTGGAGCACCGATTTCATCGACACCCTGGCCCCGCGGAGCGTGGTCTCGAACCTCCCGGTTACGCACTACGTGGCGCGCGACAGGCTGGTCCATTTCCCGCGCATGAACATCCGGCCGACCGTCTATTACAGCCCGGAGAATGCGGCACTCACGCCCTCGTCTCCGACCTTCTCGCAAGCGACCGGTACGCTGCGCAAGCAGGCAACGCTTGTCTTCCTCAGCAATGAGCTGATCGCGGATTCTGACCCCGCCGCGCTGCGAATCGTCGAGAACTCGATGGGGACCGCGATGGCCGCCGACTTCGATTCCCAGGTCCTCACCGGCGACGGCACCGCCGGCACACCGACCGGGCTCCTCAACGCGGTCAATGTGACCAAGGTGGCGGGTGGCGCGCATCTGGCCTACACGGACCTCACGACTGGCGTCTACAGCGTGGAAGTCCTGAACAACAGTGCCAACGTTTCCATCGGGCAGGCGCAATGCAGTGCCATCGTCGCCAACCCGATCCTCAAGAAGCAGATCGCCAACTTCACCGACTCGAACAGCCGCCCCTTGTGGATGTTTGGGCTGGGCCAGGTGACGCTGCCCGGCAGCAACACCGCCCTGGCGGACTTCCTCGGCGTACCGAAGTTCGTCACCAGCACCGTGCTGACCGGCGCTGAAGGAGCGCAGAACATCTTCTTCGGTGACTGGCAACACTTGATGATTGTCGAGCGACCCGGACTGGAGTTCTTGGCCAGCAACGTGGCGGGAAATACGTTTCAGTACGACCAGACCGCCATCCGTGTCATCCGACGTTACGACGTGATCGTGAATCGGCCGGAGGCGTTTTACGTCCTCACCGGCGTGACCTCGTAACCGACCGACAGCAGGGGCCGGGCCTAAGTGGGCTCGGCCCTTTTAAGGAGACACCACCATGGCAGCACCATCACTCATCAATCCGACCATGAACGCGCCTACGTCCAGCACCCTTTGGGGCATTGCCGACAACGGGGCGCCGCTGGTTCAGGTCGGGAAGTTGGCGCCGTACACCGATCCGAACCTGGTCAATTCGGCAGCCGAGGTCGGCCTCCGCCTGCTGAGGCAAGACGGCAGCATCGCCCTCGACCCCATCGCCGGAATCCTCGCCGGCGTAATGACTCGGTTGGCCTACGTCGGCGGGGGAGTCAACCAGAGCATTCCCGGCGGATCGACCGACGTGCTGGCCACCGGATCCACCATTAGTTTTCTCCTGGAGCGGCCACAGAGCGTTCTGTTTGTTTTCGGGCTTACGTTCAACGCGACAGCGAATGGCTACGCCTACGGGTCCGCTATGGTAGATGGGTCAAGCGTCGGATCTGGAGGCCGCCACGTGTTCATCGCCAACACCCTCAGCTACAACAGCGGCACGTTCCATTATCCGGTGAGCCTGGCGGCCGGTACCCACACTGCGGACATCACCGTTAGCACCGATGCGGGGATCACTGCACTGATCTGGGACGTGCAGCTGCTCGCGCTCCAGATGGGCGGGTAAGAGCAATGGAAGTTGAAGTCCAACTGTCTGAGATGGAGGAGATTGTCCTTCGCGAGTCGTGTCTTCGCGTCCACCCAGACGCCGTGAAGGCGATGACCTACCATGACGCGACATACGAGAAAGGGAAGGCGCGCGGTACTTACGAGGCAGTTCTAAGATTGCGCGGCCTCGACCCGGACAAGCACACACTGACCTTTTTTGAATCCCAGGTGGTGCAACTGGTAAGGACCAAGTAGGCACCTGAACACCACTTGATCCGAGCATAAAGAGGGGCCCGGCCACGTCGGCCGAGCCCCCTCTTGTCGCCCCCGCGGTTCCCTTACTCCCTTGGGCGGTTCTCGTAGTCTTCGATGACGGCGAGCATGTCATCTCGGAGGGGCTCAGCCCGGAGGAAATCCTGCTGCCCAAGATTCCAGCCGCCGTATTCCTCCTCTTCCTTGACCAGCGCCTTCAGTTCTTGCCGGGTGACTCCGGCCTCCAGTACGTCGCCCACAACCCAGGTCCAAGTCTCCATCTCCCGGGCCAGATCCTCCCAGATGAATGCAAGCCGACGGGTCATATGCCTAGCCTCGTCTAGGCCCATTTCCCTTGATAACTTTCCATGAGGACCTTCGACCTGGTAGCGGTCTAGCCAGGCCTCTATCTCGGCAAGAGGCACCCCAAGGGGATACCGCCGTCGGCGTCCTCGCCGTTCGTTCAGCTCAGAGGGGTATCGCAACATGTCGGAGCAATTAAGCCAATAGGTCGGCCCCCCTTTTGAATTGGCCTTTCGAAGTTGAAGGCCCTCCCGTTCCGCCGCTCGCCTGACCCTGTTTTCGTGCACCTTATCGGTGTCTGCAGTAACCATGCTGGCATTATACCAGCACTGATGCTAGCGTCAAGGATGACATAAGAAAGGGCCCGGCCACGTCGGCCGAGCCCGTGCATGGTGGGGTATCTAGTCTTCGGGCGGCAGCGCGGCGGCCTGGGACAGCATCGACGCTGCGGACACGGTCGACAGCAATAGGTGCATGGCCCCAACGTGGGCCCGGAGGCGCAGAAACTCATCGCGCAGATCCTCGAAGCAGTCCGGAGCTGGGGCGTCCGGGCGGAAGTCGGGCAGGCGCCGCGCGTATACGGCGTCTCTGGCGTCCGAGACCCGGCGCTCAAGATCGTGCCGCTCCCGATCCGCCTCTTCCGCTGCCTCACGCTGCACGGCCTGCCGCGTGGTGGTAGTCGAGCTAGTCATTGGTCACCTCGGGCTCGCGCTCGACCTCCAGGAAGTGGTAGGCGCGGCGCAACAGCCACATGGGGTCATCGAGACGGGCGATGAGGTCTTCGCGGGTGGGTTCGGCCTTGGTCTCCGCGACGGCGCCCTTGGTCGGGGTCTCAGTCTCCATAAGGTCTCCTGAACGCCGCCTGCGGGGTGCTGGCGGCCTGGGGTGCATGGCGGGGTCTAGTGAGCGGTTCGCGCCTGGGCCTCGGACCGAAACGCCATGTAGTCGCGCAGGTAGTCCTCGAATCCGTCCGGGCCTCGATTGAGCCGGATTGCCGCGACGATTTCGTCTAACGGCTGGCTCCCATAGATCTCGAAATACCAGTAATCGAATGCCACCTCGCTGCCGTCCGCGAACAGAACGCCGTCGGCCGCCGAGAGGATGTTCACGGGGCTGCCCATGTCGCCGTCGTCCAGCATTTCGCCGAAGTAGTCCGATAGACATCCACCGCCTGTGGCGTCCGTCTCCCTGAAGCGCTCCATAAGCGGCGAGTAGGTCCGCATTCGGGCGACGAACTGATCGACCTCCGCTCGCATCGCCTCAAGTTGAGCCCGGTCCGCGGGCGCGATACCGGTCTTCGTTGCTGTTGTCATCTTCACTCCTCCGAATGGGCGACCTATGGGCCGGTCGCCGGTGGCTGTCGCATTAGTGGTATCACGACGTATCTAGTAGTATCATGTGGTATGAGGGAAATGCAATAGCCATGATTCGCAGTCTGATCACGCGCAATGCGAGAATTCGCGCCGTGCCCGATTGGATGACTGTGCGTGAGGCGAGCCTCTATTTGAAGGTCGACCGCACCACCATCTATCGCTACTGCGACATGCGCCTGCTGCCCTACTACGAGATGAAGTCCGGCCGGGGCCGGCGCTTCAAGCGAGAGGACCTCGATGCGCTACTTCAGCGCGGCGAGCCACAAGGAGGGGACGATGGCGAACGGTAGACGTGGACACGGCGAAGGCTCGATCTTCAGGAGGGCGGATGGCTACTGGACGGCCTCGGTCGACCTTGGGCGCCGGGAGGGCAAGCGCTGCCGGAAGACCATCTACGGCAAAACGCGGCGCGAGGTGTCGGACAAGCTGAAAGCGATCCTGCGGGATCAGCAGCTCGGCACCCTGCCGACCGGCCCCAACGTGAAGCTGGGCGTCTACCTGGAGCGCTGGCTGGAGGACGTGGCGCGGCGCAAGGTGCGGCCGATGACCTTCAAGAGTTACAGCGGACTGCTGCGCGTACATGTGATTCCGGAGCTCGGCGATCGGAGCCTGGAGAAGCTGAGCGTCGCCGATGTTCGCGGGTTGCTCAACCGCAAGTCCGACTCTCGCCTCTCCCTGCGGACGGTTCATCACATCCGGGCGGTGTTGAGGACGGCCCTGGCTGCGGCTGTGCGCGACGGCATGGTTCCGCGCAACGTGGCCGCACTGGCGGGCGCTCCGCAGGTTCCCGACCACGAGATGAAGGTACTAGAGCCCGAGCAGGCAGGGCGGCTGCTGGAGGTGGTCAAGGGTGACCGTCTGGAGGCGCTCTACACGGTGGCGCTCTCGCTGGGCCTACGGCAGGGCGAGGCCCTGGGGCTACGTTGGGAAGACATCGACCTCGATGGCGGGACGCTGACGGTCTCCTACGCGCTCCAGCGCATTGACGGCGAGTACCGCCTGGTGAGGCCCAAGACCAAGAAGTCGGAGGGACGCGTTATCGCCCTGCCCGACCGCACCCTTGCGGCGCTGCGTGAGCACAAGATCCGGCACCGCAAAGAGCAACTGGCCTCCAAGGTGTGGGTCGGCACCGAGCATGACCTGGTATTCACGGACGACCACGGTCTGCCCCTGAGCGGGACCGACCTCACCAAGCGCTTCAAGCGCCTCCTGAAGTCTGCGGGGCTGCCCGAGATCCGCTTCCACGACCTGCGGCACTCCTGCGCCACCCTGTTGCTCGTGCAAGGCATCCCGGCCAAGGTGGTGGCTGACATCCTCGGACACTCCACCGTGAACCTCACCCTGAACACCTACAGCCACGTCGTGCCGGCGCTCAGGCGCGAGGCGGCGGCGGCAATGGACAGGGCGCTGGGCGGTTAGGCTACAAGTTGGCTACAAAGCGCCCCGGGACGGCCCCGTGAGCGCAGCCGTCGAGGGAGCCGAAAAGCCCGGTTTCGTATTCAGAGTGGCGGAGGGAGAGGGATTTGAACCCCCGGTGGCCTTTCAGCCACGGCTGTTTTCAAGACAGCTGCCATCAACCAGACTCGGCCATCCCTCCCCGCCAAAAGCGTCCCTAAGCGTAGCGATCAGGAATCCGCGCTTGGGCAGGACCCGCTCAAAAGCCGGCGCGATCCGGGCCGAGGCCGTACTACGGCCGGCGGATGACGTCCAATCCGCCCATGTAGGGGACCAAGGCGGGTGGAATATCGACTCCACCATCCGGCCTCTGGTAGGACTCGACCACCGCGTCCCAGGTCCGGATCGTCGCCAGCCCGCTCCCGTTGATGGTGTGCACGTACAGCGGCTCTGCGCTATCCGGCGCACGAAACCGGATGTTGGCCCGCCGGGCCTGGAAGTCGTTGAACAACGAGCATGATGACACCTCAAGGTATCGACCCAGGCCGGGGCACCAAGCCTCCAGGTCGTACTTCTTGTATTGCGCGAAGCCCATGTCGCCGCTGCACATGGATAGCACGCGGTAGTGGAGTCCGAGGCGCTGCAGGACGCTCTCGGCATCTCGGGTGAGGGCCTCGAATTCCTCCAACGAGTCGGCAGGGGTGGTCACTTTCACCAACTCCACTTTCTCGAACTGATGCTGGCGGATGTAGCCGCGGGTGTCCTTGCCGGCCGCGCCCGCCTCGGATCTAAAGCAGGGCGAGTACGCCGCATAGCAAAGGGGCAGCAACTGGGAATCCAGGATCTCGTCCCGGTGGTAATTGGTGACCGGAACCTCGGCCGTCGGCACCAGCCACAGATCCCTCCCCTCCAATTTGAAGGCGTCGTCCCCGAACTTGGGCAGGTTGGCGGTGCCCAGCATGGAGGCACTGTTGACCAGAAAGGGGGGTTGCATTTCCACGTACCCGTGCTCGCTGGTGTGGAGATCCAAGAAGAACTGGACTAGCGCCCTCCCCAGCCGGGCGCCGGCGCCCGACAGGAAGGCAAATCTGCTCCCCGCCACCTTGCCGGCGCGCTCAAAGTCGATGATTCCCAGTGCCTCGCCAAGGTCGTAATGGGTGCGCGGGGCGAAGGCGAATTGAGGCTTGTCACCCCAGCTGCGAAGCACCACGTTGTCCTCTTCGGTGCGCCCGATCGGCACGTCATCGGCAAAGAGGTTGGGGACCACCAGCAGGAGCCCGTTGCGCGCCGCCAGCAACTCGGATGCCTCGGACATGAGCGCTCCCGCCTGCTCGGAGAGGCGCTTCATCTCCGGCAACATCGAGGGGTCGCGACTTCGACCGAAGACTTTGGAGAGCGCGTTCTGTTGGGCGCGAGCGGCCTCGGCTCGCGCCGTGGTGGAGCGCCAGTGACGGTCGAGTTCGAGGATCTCGTCGATTGGGGCCGACTCTCCTTTCAACTCGGCCGCCCGCTTGACGCGATCTGGTTCCCGGCGGATGACTTCGATTGACAGCACTCCCGGCTAGACCTCCTCCGCCCGCATGGTCGGAAACAGGATGACGTCGCGGATGGTGGTCTGATTGGTGAGCAACATGACCAGCCGATCCACGCCGAGCCCCAGTCCTCCGGTCGGAGGCAGGCCGTACTCCAGAGCTCTCAGGTAGTCGGCGTCGAAGGGGTGGGTTTCCTCCTGGCCCGATTCTCGCTGCTGCGCTTGGGCTTCAAAGCGCTGACGCTGATCGATCGGGTCGGTCAGTTCAGTGAAGGCGTTGGCGAACTCACGACCAGCGATGATGAGTTCGAACCGCTCGGCGAAGCCCGGATCGTCAGGACTGCGCCGGGCCAGCGTCGAGACCTCGATCGGAAATCCGGTGACGAAGGTCGGTTGGAGCAGGCCGGGTTCCACCACCTCCTCGAAGCGCTTCATCAGCACCTCACCCGTCAGCCGCTCGCCGCACTGCTCAAGGACAAGGTCCTGCATCCGGCGCCGGGGGTAGGGCGGCACCAGGTCAAGATCGATCCCCTCGTAGCTGAGGCGCAGGGGCACGCCCGCTGCCGCGGCCGTGGCTTGGACCAGGCCCTCGGTGAGATCCATCATGTCGCTCAGGTCGGCATAGGCCTGGTAACACTCAAGCAGCGTGAACTCCGGATTGTGGCGAGAGTCGAGGCCCTCGTTGCGAAACACCCGGCCCAATTCAAAGACCCGCTCCATTCCCCCCACCAGCAGGCGTTTGAGGTGAAGTTCAAGCGCGATGCGGAGATAGAGGTCTCGGTCGAGGGCGTTGTGGTGGGTGACGAATGGACGGGCGTTACCACCGCCCGGTATTTCCTGCAGGACGGGCGTCTCGACCTCGACGAATCCGCTCTGGCCGAGGTGTGTGCGTAGGGCCGAGATGATCCGCGATCGAGCCAGGAAAACGTTCTTGACCTCGGGATTGACGATGAGGTCCAGGTAGCGCTGCCGGTAGCGCGTCTCCACGTCGCGCAGCCCGTGCCACTTCTCCGGCAGCGGCCGCAGAGACTTGGTCAGGAGGCGCACCGACTGGGCGAAGACGCTGGGCTCGCCCCGCCGGGTGCGCCCGACCGGGCCCTCGGCAGCGATCACATCACCCACGTCCAGGTCCAGAAATCGTTGATACTCGCCCTCGCCCAGCACGTCCTTCTGAACCACGATCTGGATCTGGCCGCTGTCCTCCCGCAGCAGGGCAAAGGCGATCCCGCCCGAGATCCGCCGCGACACCATCCTTCCCGCCAGCCCAACCGCGGCCGTGTCATCACTCGTGGACGCTGCCTCCAGCAGGGCCAGGGCTTGGCTGGCCGTGTGGGTGCGCCGATGGCCGGCCACGTAGGGCTCGATGCCGGCTGCCTGGAGCCGGCCGAGCTTGCGCCGGCGGTCGCGCATGACGCTGGGCAGATCGACCGCTTCGTTATCGTGCAAGGCGCGCTAAGCGTAAAGCGCAGGCGCTGAGGGACGGAGCGCCGAGCTCGAATGGTCAGTCGACGGAGATGACCTTGACCCGGCTCGTGCCGATCGGACCGCTCCAATCGACCTCGTCGCCGGCCCGATGGCCGATCAGCGCCTTGCCCAGGGGGCTCTCGTTGGAGATTCTTCCGTGCAGCGGATCGGCTTCGGCGGCGCCCACGATCTCGTAGGTTTCAGGTCCCTCTTCGGAGGCCACCGACACCGTCGCGCCGATCGCCACCACCCCCTTCTCCCGGGCCTCCGATTCGATCACCACGGCGTTCCGGACCATCGCCTCAAGGGTGAGAATTCGGCCCTCGAGCAGGCTCTGTTCGTTCTTCGCCTCGGTGTATTCGGAGTTCTCTGTGATATCCCCGAAATCGCGCGCCTGACGAATGCGGTCGGCGACCTCGACCCGCCGCGCGCCAATCAGCTCCTGGAGCTCGCGCTCGATCGTGAGCAGGCCGTCGGCGGTCAGTAGGACGGGCTTGTCTTCCATGGCGAGTGACGGATTCTAGCAACCCCGTCGATTCCGTCGCCAGGGGCGTCTAGATTTCGATTTCCTGGGCCTCGGCGGCCAGGAAGGCCGCCCCACAGCGAGCGCCCTTCTTGGGGCCGGCGCGAAGGGCCGATTCCATCAGCGTCTCGACGTCGGCGTCCGAGTGCTGCGGGTCGTGGTGGAAGAAGCCGAGGCGGGCCGCGCCGGCTGCGGCCGCCAACTCGAGCGCGGCTTCGAAGCTGGAGTGGCCCCACCCGGCGTGGTCCCGATATTCCTCGGAACCGTATTGGGCGTCGTGCACCAGCAGGTCCGCCCCGGTGGACCACCGGGTCAGGTCCGAGTGGTCAGCGCCGGGTTCGATCTCGTTGTCGGTGGCAAAGACGAAGGTCCGGTCGGCGTGGTCCAGCCGGTAGCCGTAGGTGGCGATGGGGTGATGCAGTAGGTGCGGGGTAACCATCATGCCGGCAACCTCGAAGGTCTGCTGGGAGTCGACCTCCACGAAGTGGAGTTCGGCCGCCAGTTGCTCCAGGCGGAGCGGGAAGTAAGGGGCGTCCATCTGGTCGACGAAGGCCGCCTCCAGCGGCCTGACTGATCCCCGTGGCCCGATGATGGTGATCTTGACCTCGGCCTCGAAGGCCGGCGCGAAAAAGGGGAAGCCCTGGATGTGATCCCAGTGCGTGTGGGTGACCAGGATGGTGACCTCGGTCACGCCTTCGGCGAGGAGAGCCGATCCAAGCTCGGCGATCCCGGTGCCACTGTCGATGATGACCAGTCCTCCACCCTGCGCGCGAACCTCAACGCAACTCGTGTTCCCTCCGTAGCGCAGCGTTTTGGGTCCGGGCGTGGGCCGGGTGCCCCGAGTCCCCCAGAATCGAATTTTCATAGCCGCCGATGTGGAACTGCCCAGATCCCGGGGAGACGTTGAGACGCCCGGCTCCTACTGCCCGGGCCGCGTGCTCCGCGGCCTTCAAGGCCGGATCTGATCTGCAGCGCCCCCTCCTCGATTGCGCGCCCCGGTCAAGCGCAGTTGGTGGACCAACCGGATGAAGGAGCCACGTGTCCCCATTATCTGTTCAGAACGTGCGATCGGGTTCTGTTCTTGCCCGCGCCGTCATGCAATCCGGCCGAGGACGGGGCAGCCTTCGCCTCTGGGAGGAGGGCAGACGCCGGCGGGGAGACGCTGCTCGGCCCTCCCCATCCTAGGATCAGCCCGTCGCGGTGCCGTCCGGGTCGGGATTCGCCGCCCGCATATCGGGTGGATGAGTTTTCGCCCAGCGCCGCAGGCTGGCCGCTCGAGCCGCCGTCGACCGCGCCAGAGCAGGCACGTCCAGGCTCCTCTTCGAGAGCGAATCCCGGGCTCCCCAGAGAGGCGTGAATCGACCCTCTCGCACCTCTGCCGCCACCTGGTGGTGGGCCTGGCGGAAGGGGGTGCCGGCCAGCACCAGGGCCTCGGCCGAATCGGTGGCATAGAGGCCGGCGTCCTCCAGCCCCCGGGCCAGGGCTCCCCGGTTAAAGACCAGATTGGAGACCAGGAGCGCGGCCGCCTCGAGGCAATCAAGGGCGTTCTCGGTGGCGGTGAAGAGTGCCAGCTTGTCCTCCTGCAGGTCCCGGTCGTAGGCCATCGGCAATCCCTTCAGGACCGTCGCCAGCGAGGTCAGGGCGCCGATGGCGCGTCCGCTTCGGCCGCGCAGCAGCTCGGCGATGTCGGGATTCTTCTTTTGCGGCATGAGAGAGGACCCGGTTGCGATCCGATCGGCCAGATCCAGAAAGCCGAACTCGGAGCTGGCCCAGATGACCACGTCTTCCCCCAGCCGGCTGAGATGCAGCGCGATGGTGGCGCAGGCGTAGATCAGGTCGAGGGCGAAATCGCGGTCGCTGACAGCGTCCATGCTGTTCTCCATCAGCGATTCGAAGCCGAGCTCCCGGGCGACCACGTCAGGGCGCAGCGGAAGCGTGGATCCGGCCAGCGCGCCGGCGCCCAGGGGCATCTGGTCGGCCGCCCGGTAGGCCTGCCGGATGCGCTCGGAATCGCGCATCAAACCCTGGGCGTAGGCGAGCAGATGCCAGCCCACGCTGACCGGTTGGGCCCGCTGCAGGTGGGTGTAGCCAGGCATGGCCACGTCGCGGTGGCGGCGGGCCTGGTCGATCAGGGCGCCGACCAGGCGGGCGATGCCCTGGGCCAACTCGGAGCAGGCGGCGCGGCAGTAGAGGCGGAGATCGAGGGCCACCTGGTCGTTGCGGCTACGCCCGGTGTGGAGGCGCGCCCCGGCGTCGGGTGTGATGGCGGTCAGACGCCGCTCGATGGCGGTGTGGATGTCCTCGTCGCTTTCGACGAACTCGAACTCTCCCGCCTCCAGTTCGGATCCAACCACGGACAACCCCCGCTCGATCGCCTCCAGCTGGGCGGGGTTGATGAGGCCGGCCGCGAGCAGGCCTCGGGCGTGCGCCAACGAGCCGGCGATGTCGTAGGGGGCCAGCTCCATGTCGATCTCGAGCGACCCGGCAAATCGCTCCAGCTGGGGCAGCAGGCCCTCGGCGAAGCGACCCGAATAGAGTTTGCCCGACGGAGCGGCGGGGGCGGGGCGGGGCGTCCCCTTCCCCCTCGCCCTGGGCGGGCCTATGACTCCAGCCTCTTGAGGTCGGGGGGCAGGAGGTGCTCCAGATCCAACCCCGAGAGCTGGCCCTGAACCTCGGCCGCGGTCCGGACCCCCATTCCCCAGAGCTTGATGAATCCGGCGGCACTGCTCTGATCGAAGCGGTCTTCGCGGCCGTAGGTGGCCAGCTCCATCCGATAGAGCTGGGCCGGGCCCTTGCGGCCCACCACGATCGAGTGTCCGCGATAGAGCTTCAACCGGACCTGGCCGCTGACGTGGCGCTGGGTCTGCGCCACGAAGGCGTGGAGAGCCTCGCGCAGGGGGCTGAACCAGAGCCCGTCGTAAACCAGCTGAGACCACTGGTCGGACACCACATCCTTGAATCGGGCCAGGTCCTTGGGCAGGGTGATGTCCTCCAGGGCGCGATGGGCCTGGAGCAGCAGGACCGCGGCCGGAGCCTCATAGATCTCGCGTGACTTGATGCCGATGAGGCGGTTTTCAAGGTGGTCGATGCGGCCGACGCCGTTCTCGCCCCCCAGGCGATTGAGCCTCGAGACCAGTTCCACCGCGGGCACCGCCTGACCGTCGAGCGTGACCGGGAGCCCCTCCTTGAAGCCGATCTCGACGTAGGTTGGCTCGGCGGGGGCACGGGCAGGATCGACCGTCCACTCGAAGACGTCGGCGGGCGGTTCCTGCCAGGGGTCCTCCAGGATCCCCGCCTCGATCGATCGTCCCCACAGATTCTCATCTGTGGAGTAGGGGGATTCCAAGCTGGCCGGCACCTCGATCTGATGCTGACGTGCGTATTCGATCTCATCCTCACGGTTCATGCCCCACTCGCGCACCGGGGCCACCACCTTCAACTCCGGCGCCAGAGCGGCGGTGGTGACGTCAAATCGAACCTGATCGTTGCCCTTTCCGGTGCAGCCGTGAGCGATTCCAGCGGCACCCTCGCGGCGCGCCACCTGCACCAGCAGGGCGGCAATCAGGGGACGGCCGATGGCCGTCGCCAGCGGGTACTCCTTCTCGTAGAGGGCCCCGGCCTGGAGTGAGGGCCAGACAAAATCGCGCAGGAACGGGATCTTGCCGTCGACCACGTAGGCGACGCTGGCCCCGACCCGCAGGGCGCGCTGTTGAATGGCATCCAGGTCCTTCTTCTCACCCAGGTCGATGGTCAGGGCGATGACGTCGTAGCCGCGGTCTTTGAGCCAGCGGATGGCGACCGAGGTATCGAGTCCGCCGGAGTAGGCGAGGACTAATTTTTCAGGCACCGAGCAACCTCCGCAGGGGTTTGGCAGCGGCCCGATCCTGCAGCACGACGAGGATGGTATCGTCCCCCGCCAGCGTTCCCGCGACGCCCTCCAGCGATGATTCGTCGATGGCCCGCGCGACCAGGCTGGCGGTACCGGGCGGGGTTCTGACCACGATCATGAATTCGACCTCGGTGACCGACAGCACCAGCTCCTCCAGACCCGCTGGGGCCCCTCCCCAACCCCCTGAAGAGCGCCACAGGCCCATCTCCTGGAGGTCGCGCGAGACCGTCGCCTGGGTGGCGCTGAAACCCTTGCCGGCCAGGGCCTGAGCGAGATCGCGCTGGGTTTGGGCCGGCCGCTCCCGGACCAGATCAAGTATCGCGCGGTGGCGCTCCTCCTTCACAACTGCCCCAGTACGCTCATCATCACGGCCGCCGCCTGGTCGATCTCGGCGGCCGTGATGATGAGCGGCGGCACCAGGCGCACGGTGCTATCGTCCACCGCGTTGACGATCACGCCCGCCTCCAGGCAGCCGCTCTGGAAATCGCGCCCGATCGGCCGATCCAGGACCACGGCTTGCATCAGGCCTCGGCCCCTCACCTGCCTCACCCCAGGGAGCCCGGCCAGGGCCGCCTGCAGGTGCTCTCCCATCTCCTGGGCATGCCCGACCAGACCCTCGCCCTCGATGGTGGCGAGGACGGTTCCAGCCACCGCGCTGGCCAGCGGGTTGCCCCCGAAGGTCGATCCGTGGTCGCCCGGCGTGAGCACGTCGGCGCGCTCCCCGGCCAGGCAGGCCCCGATCGGCAGGCCGCCGCCCAGGCCCTTAGCCAGGGTCATCAGGTCGGGCACCAAATCATGGTGCTGGTGGGCGAACCAGCGCCCGGTGCGCCCCAGTCCGGTCTGAATCTCGTCCAGAATCAAGAGCAGGTTCATCTCGTCGCACCAACGCCGCGCGCCCTCGAGGTATCCGGTGGGCGGCGTGACGACACCGATCTCCCCCATGATCGGTTCCAGCATCACCGCCACCGTGTTGGGGCCGGTGGCCGCCTTCAGGGCCTCCAGGTCACCGTAGGGAACGTGCACGAAACCGGGCATCAGGGGTGTGAATGACTCCTGGTACTTGGGCTGACCGGTGGCGCTGATGGCCCCCATGGTGCGGCCATGGAATGAGTCCAGGGCGGTGATGATCTCGTAGGCCCCGCCTCGCCGCAGCTTGCCCCACTTGCGCGCCACCTTGATTGCCACCTCGTTGGACTCCGCCCCGCTGTTGGTGAAGAACACGCGCGAGGGAAAGCTGAGTCCGACCAGCTTTCGCGCCAGCTCCACCTGGGGCCGCGTGTAGTAAAGGTTGGAGGTGTGGATGAGCCGCGCCCCCTGCTCGGCCAGGACGCGCGTGACCGCGGCGTGGCCGTGACCGAGCAGGTTGACCGCGATGCCGGCGACCAGATCAAGGTACTCGCGACCGTTCGCATCCCAGACCCTGCAGCCCTGGCCCCGGACCAGTTCCAGGGGTATTCGCTTGTAGGTGCCCATGAGGAAACGGTGTTCATCCGCAACCAGGGTCGGATCGACGGAGGATTCACTCACGGCACCACCAGCGTGCCCACACCGCTCTCGCTGAAGAGCTCCAGAAGCAGCGAATGGGCGGTGCGCCCGTCGATGATGTGGGCTTGAGGAACGCGCTCCAGGGAGCGCAAACAGGCTTGCAACTTCGGGATCATGCCGCCGCTGACCTCCATCCGCGCGATCATCCGCTCCGCGGCCGAACGCTTGATCTCACTCAGAACGTGGCCCTCCCGGTCCAGAACGCCGGCCACGTCGGTGAGCAGGATGAGCTTGGCCGCTCCCAGAGCGACGGCCAGCTCGGCGGCCACGGTATCGGCGTTGATGTTGTAGGCGTTGCCGTCGTAGCCCAAACCGATCGACGCCAGCACCGGCGTGTAGCCCTTCTCCAGGAGCGCGGTGATGTGCTGCGGATTGACCTGAGTGACGCGGCCGACCAGGCCCAGCTCGGGATCCAGCTGCTCTGCGATGAGGCTCGGGCCATCCTCTCCGGAGAGTCCCACCGCCTGGCCGCCGAGCCGGTTCAAGGTGGCGACCAGGTCGGGGTTGATGCGCCCGGTGAGGACCATCTTGGCCACGTCCATGGTGGCCTCGTCGGTGACCCGGAGTCCATTCTTGAACTGAGCCGTCAGCCCCAGCCGCTCCGACATGGTGGTGATCTCGGCGCCGCCCCCGTGGACCAGCACCGGCAGCATTCCCACGTAGCGCAGCAGGACCACGTCGAGCAGGGTCTCGGCCTTGCGCTGCTCGATGGCGTTGCCGCCCAGCTTGATCACCACCACCTGGCCGTGGAAGCGCCTGATGTAGGGCAGGGCCTCAACCAGCACCTGGGCCCGCTCACCCGATTCGATCGTCATCCTGCCTCCCTCAATGAACCGCCCTCAGGTGGTGTAGTCCGCGTTGATGCGAACGTACTCGGCCGACAGATCGCAGCCCCAGGCCTCGGCCCGGCCCGAACCCAGGCCGAGATCGGCGAAGACCTCGATCTCGCTCCCCTGGAAGGCCGCCCGCACCTGCTCCAGGTCGACCTCCACGCCCGCGCCACGCGCGAACACGGTCAGCCCCGCCACGGCCACGGTGAGGCGATCGATGGCCAGCTCGGACCCACTGTAGCCGAGCGCGCACACGATCCGGCCCCAGTTCGGGTCACCCCCGTGAATGGCGGTCTTGACCAGACTGGAGGACGCCACCGAGCGCGCCGCCAGCCGCGCCTGGCCATCGTCGGGGGCACCCTCGACCCGGACGGTGAGCAGCTTGGTGGCCCCCTCACCGTCCCGCGCGATCATCCGAGCCAGCTCGCGCGCCACGCCCAAAATGGCGCCCTCGAGGGCGTCTGAATCCTCGGAGCCGGCGGATACGGGGGGATTGCCGGCGGCGCCGTTGGCCAGGATCAGGAAGCTGTCGTTGGTGGAGTTGTCTCCGTCCACGGTGACCTGGTTGAAGCTGGAATCGGCCAGGCGCTGAACATGGGCCGCCGTCCAACCCTCCTCGACGGCGGCGTCGGTGGTGATGAAGGCGAGCATGGTTGCCAAGTTGGGATGGATCATCCCGGATCCCTTGGCCATGCCCCCCACGGTCACCTCCACGCCCCCGATCCGAACTTTGGCCACGACCGTCTTGGGCACCGTGTCGGTGGTCATGATGGCCAACGCCGAAGCGCTGCCGTGTTCGGCCGCGAGGTCGGCGCAGGCGATCTGGATGCCGCCCTTGACGGCCTCCATGGGCAGCGGCCGGCCGATCACCCCGGTCGTGGCCACGATCACCTGCTGGGGGTCCAGGTCGAGGCGATCGGCGGTCAGCTTGGCCATCCGCAGGGCGTCCTTGAAACCCTGGGCTCCGGTGCATGCGTTGGCGTTGCCCGAGCTCACCACCAGGGCCTGGATGGGTCCGCTCTGGAGGTGGAGCTGATCGATCACGACCGAGGCGCTCTTGACCTTGTTGGTGGTGAAGACTCCGGCCGCATCACAGCGGCTGGCACTGAAGATCACGGTCAGGTCGTCGCGCAGCTCTCCCGGCAGCGCCGACGCTCCCGCGGTCAGGGCCTTGATGCCGCAGGCGGCGGTGCCCGAGACCCAGCCCCGGGGCGCGGTCACCCCGGCTAGGGCCACTGCGCCCCCCCCGCCAGGCCGAGGCCTGGCTCCAGCCCGAAGGCCAGGTTGAAACACTCCACGGCCTGCCCGGCCGCCCCCTTGAGGAGGTTGTCGAGGGCCGCCGTCACGATCGCCTTGCCGCCCTGGCTGGAGACGTTGACGGCGCAGTAGTTGGTGTGGCTGACCAGCTTGGTGGGGGGCGATTCGGGCACCAGCCGAGTGAAGGTCTGACCGGCGTAGAAATCCCGATAGGCGGCCTCCAGCTCCTCCTCGGCGACGACCAGGTCGAAGTAGCAGGTGCTGAGGATGCCCCGCACCATCGGCACCAGGTGGGTGAGGAAGGTGACCGGTGGCAGTGCCGATGGCGACAGCAGCGCCAGCTCCTGGGTCAGCTCGGGGTGATGGCGGTGGCCGGCCAGGCCGTAGGCCCGGACCGACTCGTCGAGCTCGGCGAAGTGGGTTCCCAGGGAGAGGCTGCGGCCCGCCCCCGAGGCCCCCGACTTGGCGTCGACGACCACATCCGGCCCCAGCCAGCCGCGCTCGGCGGCGGGGGCCAAGGCGAGGATGGCCGCGGTCGAGTAGCAACCCGGGCAGGCGATGATGCGCGCTTGGCGGATGGCCTCGGCGTGAAGCTCGGGCAGACCCAGGACCGCCTCCGGGAGCAGTTCCGGGGCGGGGTGTGCGGCCCCATACCAGAGCGGATACAGATCGGGGTCGTGGAGCCTGAAATCGGCGCTGAGGTCGATCACCCGAACCCCCGCCCGGACCCATTGGGAGGCGGCCGCCGCGCCCACGCCGTGCGGCAGGCAACTGAAGATGACCTCGGCTCGCCCTGGATCGGGCTCTGCCTCAAAGGTGCCCTCCAGGTTGCAGAGGGGGAAGACGGACGAGTAGGGACGACCCGCGAGCGAGCGCGACGTGAGCTGGACCAGTTCCACCGCGGGATGGCCCAAGAGCAGGCTGACCAAGGTCATACCGGCGTAGCCATTGGCGCCGGCAACCGCCACTCTCACCTTCAGCATTGCATAAAGATACAGATCTTAGGCATTAAGATGCAGATTCGGGCTGGGCTCCGACGGGGTTGAAGAAGCAACTCCGGGCGCCGGTGTGGCAGGCGGGCCCGTGAGGCTTGACCCGCAGCAGGACCGCGTCCTGATCGCAGTCCAGCCGGGCTTCGACCACTTCCATGTAGTTCTGGCTCGTCGAACCCTTCTCCCACAGGCCCCGGGTCCGCGAGTGAAACCAGGCGTGGCCGGTCTGGAGGGTCCGCTCCCAGGCCTCTGCGTCGACGTAGGCCAACATCAAGACCTCGGCGCTGTCGGCATCCTGCACCACCACCGGCACCAGACCCTTGGAGAAGTCGGGAGAGATCACCTTCGCACCTCCAGTCCGGCCTCGGCCAGGGCCGCCTTGACCTCCTCGATGGAGACCTCCCCGAAGTGGAAGATGGAGGCCGCCAGCGCCGCCTCCGCCCCCCCCTCGGCGATGGCTTGGACCAGGTGCTGGGCGCAGCCGGCGCCCCCCGAGGCGATGACCGGAAGTCGAACCGTCCCGGTCACAGCCCGCAGCAGGTCCAGGTCATAGCCCTCGTGAGTACCGTCGCGGTCCATCGAGGTGAGAAGAATTTCTCCCGCCCCCAAATCCTCGCCCCGGTGCGTCCACTCCAGCAGATCCCGCCCGGTCTGGCGGCGACCCCCGTGCGAGAGGACCTCCCAGCCGCCGCCGGGGCGCAGGCGGGCGTCGATCGCCAGCACCACGCACTGGGAGCCGAAGGCGTCGGCGGCGCGGGCGATGAGGGTCGGATCGGCCAGCGCCGCGGTGTTCACCGAGACCTTGTCGGCGCCGTGCGAGAGGAGTTGCTGGATGTCTTCGGTCGAGCGCACCCCGCCCCCCACGGCGACCGGAATGAAGGTCCGCTCGGCGGTGCGTTCCACCACCTCGAGCATGATCGACCGCTCCTCGGCGGAGGCGGTGATGTCGAGAAAGACAATCTCATCGGCGCCCGCCGCCTCGTACCAGCGGGCCAATTCGACGGGATCGCCGGCGTCGCGCAGGTCCAGGAATCTGATTCCCTTGACGACCCGACCGGCTTCGACGTCAAGGCAGGGTATGACGCGCTTAGCCGGCACCGCAGAGGTCCACAAAATTGCGGTATATGAGGAGGCCGTCGCGCCCGCTCAGCTCGGGGTGGAACTGGGTTCCCATGACCGCGCCGCGGCCCGCCGCGGCCACCCGCGCATGCCCGGTGGAGGCCAGGGCGTCAGGACTGGCCTGGGGCGTGAAGGAGTGCACAAAATAAAAGTAGGAGTCCTGGGCCACTCCCGCCCAGAGCGGGGAATCGGCCTCCTGGTGCAGCCGGCACCAGCCGATGACCGGCAGTCGGGGGCTGTTCTGGATCTCGGAGACGCGGCCCCGGAGCAGCCCCAGACCCCGATTTCGGCCGTGCTCGCTCGACTCTTCGAAGAGCAGCTGATAGCCCAGGCAGACGCCCAGAACGGGCGTGCCGCGGTGGGCCAGATCAACCACGGCGCGCCCCAGATTGGACGCCTCCAGGCTCTTCAGGGCGTGCGCGAAGGCTCCCACGCCGGGCAGGACCAGGCCGCTGGCGCGGGCCAGAAGGTCGGGGTCCGAACTCAGCACCGGGTTCGCCCCCACCTCCGCCAGCGCCCGCTCGACCGAGCGCAGGTTGCCCACCCCGTAATTCACGATCGCGATCAATCCAACCATCCCTTCGAGGACGGGATGCCGCCACCGACCTGTAACATGGCCTGGCGCAGCGCCAGCCCGAGAGCCTTGAAGGAGGACTCCGCGATGTGATGGCGGTTGCGTCCCCGGATCGAGTCGGCGTGAATTGTGGCCCCGAGGTGAATGGCGAAGGCCCGCCACCACTCCTCCAGGGTCTCCGCTTGCAGGGTTCCGATCCGCCCCCGCAGAGCCAGGTTGTAGGAGAGGTGGGGGCGACCCCCGAGGTCGACCACCACCCTGGAGAGCGACTCGTCGAGGGGCGCGTAGGCGGAGGCGAAGCGCGCGATGCCGGCGCGGTCACCGAGCGCCTGGGAGAGTGCCTGGCCGACCACGATCCCGGCGTCCTCGATCAGGTGATGGGGATCAACCTCGACATCGCCGCCGCCCTGCAGATCCAGGTCGAAGGCGCCGTAGCGCGCAACCTGCTCCAGCATGTGATTCAGGAAGGGCACCTGGCATTGCACTCGGACCTCCTCGCCGGCGTCCAGCCGGACGGCTCCCTCGAGCTGGGTCTCCTTGGTTCTGCGCTGCACCTGACCGCGCCGCTCAGCCATTCCTCAAGCCCTCCCCCATCCGGATCGCGAGCGCGCTGGCGTGTGCGCCCAGTCCCTCCATGCCGGCCAGTCGGCGCGCCGACCCCTGCAGCTTGGCAAACTCTCCCTCCGTCACGCTGGCCACGCTGGTCCGCTTCAGGAAGGTGTAGACCCCGAGCGGCGAGGCGAAGCGCGCCGAGCCTCCCGTCGGCAGTGTGTGGTTGGGACCGATGACGTAGTCGGCCAGCGCCACCGGAGTCCAGGGGCCGAGAAAAATTGCTCCCGCGTTCCGGATCTGCCGCGATAGATCGGCGCCGTCCTCGGCCATGATCGAGAGGTGCTCGGGCGCGAAGTCATCGGCGATCTGAAGCGCCTGGGCGGCGGAATCGGCGACCACCAGACAACAGCGGGCCGCCTCGACGACTTCCCGGCGCTGCAGCTCGGGGACGATGTCGGACATCTGTTCCTCCACCGCGTCGGCCAGCGCGGGCGAGTCGGTGACCAGGATGGCCAGGGTCATGGGATCGTGCTCCATCTGGGAGGCGAGGTCGGCCGCGACCAGCTCGGGAGCGGCGCTGCGGTCGGCCAGAACCATGATCTCGGTCGGTCCCGCCAGGGCGTCGATTCCGACCGTGCCGAAGACCTCGCGCTTGGCCAGGGCGACGTAGATGTTGCCCGGGCCCGCGATCAGGTCGACGGGGTGAACCGACTCGGTACCAAAGGCCAGAGCGGCGATCGCCTGCGCACCCCCCATGCGGTAGACGGCGTCCACTCCGGCCAGGGCGGCGGCGGCCAGAACCGCGCCCGGCACGCTCCCATCCGGGGCTGGAGGAGTGGCCAATACGATCTCCGCCACCCCCGCCACCTGGGCCGGGATGGCGGTCATGAGGACGCTGGAGGGATAGGCCGCTCGGCCCCCGGGCACGTACAGACCGGCCGATCGAACCGGTCGGGTGATCAGTCTCAGGCCCTCCCCGCCGCTGCTCTCCTCGTAGGTCTGGGTGGCGTGGTAGGCACGGATGCGCGTCGCCGCCTCCTCCAGTGCCTCGCGTTCGCCGGGGCCCAACCCCTCCAGCGCACGCGCCATCGCGGGACGGTCGATCTCGAGCCGCTCCCCGGCCTGGGGGCGCCAGCCGTCAAATTGCTGGCTGAGCTCGAAGAGGGCGGCGTCTCCCTCGCTGCGCACCCGCTCCACAATCCCGGCCACCGCCGCGCGCTGCTCCCTGGTCGCCCCCAGATCCTGGCGGCGGCGGCTCAGGGGACCGTCGCGCCAGCTGCTCGCGGTGTAGCGCTGCACGGTCATGCCCGGGGAGCTCTGACCCTGGCCACCAGCGCCTGCAGTTCGGGGCTGCGCCTCTTCAAGGCGGCCTGGTTGGCGATCAGGCGGGCGGTGGAGGTGAAGACCTCGGCGACCACCCGGAGCCGGTTCTCGCGCAGCGTGGTACCGGTGGCGGACAGATCCACGATGGCGTCGACCAGCCCCACCAGGGGGGCCAGCTCCACCGATCCGTGGAGGCGCACGATCTCCGCCGTCTGGCCCAGCGAACGCATGTAGGTGGCGGTGGCGTGGGGGTATTTGGTCGCCACTCGAAGCAGCGGGGGCCAGGTCGACGGGCCCCCGAGAGGGGATCGCTCGGGCGTCGCCACCACCATCGTGCAGGCGCCAAAACCGAGGTCGACCAGCTCGTAGCGGCTGCCCGGGAACTCGACCAGCGAATCCTTGCCGACGATGCCCAGGTCGGCGGCGCCGTGATCGACGTAGGCGGGCACGTCCGAGGGCCGGACCAGGATGACCCGAATCCCACCCCGCTCGACCAGTAGCTGGCGACCGATCTCCTCCGGCCCCAGCGTCACCACCGCCGACCGTCCGAGAAGCTCCAGGCTGCCCGCCAGCAGGGCGCCGGTGGGGATGGCGAGCGAGATCATCTGGCTCCGCCCGCCAGGCGACCGACCACCTGCTCGGGAGGTAGCTTGCGCAGCCGCCCGGCCCGGGGCTGCCAGGCCGCCTCGGCCGCTCCGGTCACGTGGATGAGGTGGTTGGCGCCCAGCCCCGCGCTCCAACGCCGGGCGGCCCCGAGCGAGCGGGGTTGGGTGTCCACCACCGCCCGCATTCCGAAGAGACGGAGCGAGGATCCGAGACGCAGGGCGCTCTCCAGCCCATCCGCCGACCAGGCCACCGCCGCCGACAGCGACGGCAGCGCGCGACGGGCGGGCGACCCCTGCAGGGTTTCCCCGACCAGGTCCATGTGCACCACAAAGCCGGTCGCCGGCGCGGGACGGCCGAACCCCGAGAGCAGGTGATCGTAGCGGCCGCCCTGGACCACGGGACGACCCAAATCACCACCGTAGGCCTCGAAGACGACACCCGTGTAATAGTCGAAATCGCGGCTGGCGCCGAGGTCGATCTGGACCGATCCGCCCAGGCCCTGACCGTCCAGGATCGAGAGAACCCGACGCAGGTCCTCCAGTGCCCGGGCCGAGCGCTCATTCTGAACCAGCCCCGAGGCCGCCTCCAGGATCTCGGCTCCGCCCCGCAGGGCCGGGAACCGAAGCAGCAGTTCGTGCTCGGCCGTGCGCAGGGAGGTGTCCGCCAAGATCGTCTCCAGCCGCACCAGATCACGCCCCGCCAGTGCCTCCTGGATGTCCACCTTGGTCTGGGTGGGCACCGCCAGCCCGGCCAGAAGCCCGGCGAAAAACTCCTGGTGGCCGACGTCGACCTGATAGTCACGGAGGCCGGCGGCGTCCAGGCATCGCACGGCCAGGGCAATCACCTCGGCGTCGGCGACCGCCCCCGGAGCGCCCACCAATTCGGCTCCCAACTGGTGCGACTCGCGGCGGCGGCTGAAGCGCCCGGCCTCGTTGACCAGCACTGAACCCGAGTAGCAGAGCCGGATCGGCAGGGGCTGAGAGCGGAGCTTACCGGCGATCAGCCTGGCCACCGGCACGGTTCGCTCGCCGACCAGCGCGAGCAGGGATCCATCGCCATCGGCAAACTTGAAAAGCCGCCGCCGCTGCTGTACCCCGAGCCCTCTCTCGAGCACCGCCAGGCTCTCCACGGTGGGTGTTACGACATATCGATAGCCCCAGCTGCGCATCTCGGCGAGAAGCGCTTCCTGGGTTGCGCGCATGGCCTCCGCCTCCTCAGGGAGAAGATCGGCGAAGCCCTGCACGTCCGGCGGACGGTCAGCCGACGGGGTGAAGAAACCTCCCCGCCCGCGCGACCCGGCGCTCTGGCGTCCCGTTCACTCGTCCCCCTCGGAGTCGTCGTCCTCGTCATCGCTCGAGTCGGACTCGGCCGCGAACTCGTCGCCGAGTCCATCGTCGGCGTCATCGTCGACCTCGTGCATGCCGTCTTCCTCGTCCAGGTCGACCGCCGAGGGTCGGACCGGGTCCTCGTCATCGTCGTCGGTGGAAAAGACCTCGATGTCGCGCGAGACCAGCCCCTCGCGGGTGTAGGGACGGAACTCAACCTCGCGCTTGCGGGTGATCGGGAAGCTGGGCTTGCCGGCGAACTTGGGGTCCTGATAGACCTCACGCACGATCAGCTTGACGGTCGTCCCCTCGCAGGACATGACCCCGGCCTGGTATCGATTCCCGCCCTGAATGAACTTGAAGAGCCGACGCGCCAGCTTGGCCTCGAGACTGCCCAGGCGCACCCCCCGGGTGGTGTCCACGGCGATGCCGTCGCCCTCCATGCGGAGCTCAGCCACATCGCCCGCCGCGACCTTGGAACAGACATCGGGCGCCGCCGCCTTGAGGGTGGTGGTGACGGTCTTACCCATCTCCTCCACGAAAAGGTTGAGGTCCACCTTGGAGCCCACGCCCTTGAGAACGTCAGGGTTGCTCATCAGCGCCTCGAGCTTCTGGACGTTCTTGCGAGCGACCGGATTGTGCGGGTTGACCGCCAGGCTGGCGTCGTAGGCCTGCTTCGCCTCGGCGTAGCGACCTAGCTCGGTCAGAGCCTTGCCGAGCCGATTCTGGGTCGCCTCGTCGGGATCGAACGTCTCGATCAGAAACCGGTTGAGCTCGACCGCCTCCTCCCAGCGCCCGGCGATAGCGAGCTGGACCGCCTCGTCGACGTGGGCCGAATGGGGCTTCAAAGGCTCCTGGGTGTCAATGGTCAAGTGCAGGGCTCCAGTTGGAAATTCGCGGCCGACCCCGGCCCCATGGCCGCAGGGCCCTAAGTCCGGAAGCCTTAAGTATAGGTTGCGGGCCCCTGGCGGCTCGAAGGCACGGCTCGCCTACCTATTCCGATTCGTTTGATCAGCGGTCCACCGCGGCAGCCATGATAGTTGGGCAAGAACACCAATGTCCCGCCCACGATTTCCACTCCGCCTCTCCCCCCTCCTGCTGCTGGTGCTCGTATTTTCATTCGGCTGCGGCCCGGGCGCCGTCACCGCCACCAACGGCGGCGGCGCGACCATCGTGATCGGGGCCGACCTGCCCCTCAGCGGCGCCGACCCTAGCCTGGGGCCGGCCACCCTCGATGGCATCCGCTTTGCGCTTCAGCAACGCGGTTCGCTGGACGGCTTCACCGTGGCCGTGCAGCCCATGGACGACGCGGTCAATCAGCAGCCCGATCCCAGCAAGGGGGTGCTGAACCTGCTCGCCATGAGCGGCCAGCCGGGCTTGGTGGCGGTGATCGGCCCGCTCACGTCATCCCTGGCTCAAGCCGAGATCCCCGCTTCGAACCCAACCCATCTGGCCCTGGTCAGCCCCTCCGCCGCCGGCCCCTGCCTGACCCAGAATCTACCCAATTGTCTCCAGGACTATGGCTATTCTCCCGCCCTGCTCCGACCCAGCGGCGAGAACAACTTCTTCCGCCTCTCGGGACCGGACAATTGGCAAGGACCGGCCATGGCCGACTTTGCCCGATCCACCCTGCACCTGAGCCGGGTCGCCGTCTGGGACGACCAGGAGGCTTTCGGCAAGATGCTGGCCGGCACCTTCAGCGCCCAGTGGGTCAAGAACGGCGGCCAGGTGGTCTCCCACCAGAGCTACGATCCGACCGCACCAGGCGGCCTCGACTCCCTGCTGGCCGACGCCAAGAGCACAGGTGCCCAGGCCATCTACCTGGGCGCCAACTCCTCCGCCCGGGTCTGTGCCGCCGCCGGCCAGCAGAGCGTCCTGCCCGGGGTGTATTGGCTGGGGGCCAGCGCCATCACCGACGACGCGTGCGCAACCCAGGCCAGCAAGGCCCCCAGCGGCCACCTTCTGGCCACCCTGGGTTACGAGGATCCAGCCCAGCTACCCGCTCAGCGCGGGCTTCTGCAGGCCTACCGGCGCCAGTTCCCCCAGGCCCAGGATCTGGGGCCTTACACCTTCGCCGCCTACGACGCCACCAACCTCATCATCGCCGCCATCGAGAGGGTCTTGAACGCCAATTCCAACCGTCTTCCCAGCCCGGCTCAGGTCCTGACCGCCATCGCTCAGACCAAAAACTTCCGGGGCCTGGGGGCCAGCTTGGGATTCGCCCCCAACGGGGATCTCACCCGGCCCATCTTTCAGATCGAGCAGTTGCGCGCCAGGGCGGGCGTGACGGCCCGATGGTCCTTTCGGCAGCAGTTCCAGGTGCCGGAACTGATCAGCGCGTCTGGTAGCTGACGAAGAACAGGTAGGCGATCAGGAGCACAAAGAGCAGGTACTCGACCAGCACGTTCTTGGTCAGCGTTTCGTCCACGGTGTGGCGGATGATGCCGCGGTTTACATACCAGAGCAAAAAGAGCATGACCGCGAATACACCCTGGTTGAAGATCAGGTAGACGGTCATGGCCCAGGCGAAGAAGGTCACCAGCTGGGCCACGAAGACGGCGAAGAGGAGCGCGCGGCGCGGGCTGAGCGCGACGCCGTGGACGCGGAAAGATCGAAATGCGCCCAGCAGGGAGATGAGAAAGATCAGCCCCAGCTCGCCCGCCAGCGCGAAGTGCACGGTCAGGACGACCAGAAAGCTGACCGAGAGGGCGATCGCCAGAATCGCCTCTTCCACCACCAGGTGACCGGGCTTCTGATGGTGGACCAGGGTCACGTAGTCAAGTTGTGCGGTGACAAAAAAACCAAAGCCGAAACACACCGCCGCGATGCCGAACTGCCACCAGACCTGCACGATCTGGGCCAGACCGGCGATGACCAGGACGCCCAGCGCGACCGGTATGAAGTTTTCGATCGAGGGCCGGCGGTCGCTGACCGACATGTATCCGTACAGGGCGGGCACCGCCAGCAGTCCCACCAGGGCCGCCGTCCCCCAGACCTGGTCGGCGCCCAGGAGCTCGGATTTGAGGCCCAGGGCCAGGGCCGCCAGGACCATACCCACGAAGAGGGGGAAGCGCTTGTCGCGGACTTCCAGCGGCGGCGGCGCCGCTATGGCCGGATGGTCCTCAGCCGGAGGGGGGGTCTTCAAAACCGAATTATGTTAGCGAGAGGGCGATCAGGTGCGACCATACCGATCTTCCAGGCGCACCACGTCATCGATCTCGGGCGAGGAGACCTCGAAGATGTCGCAGTCCTCGACCGCCGTCATCCGATGCCGGGTGCCGGGCCGGATGCGCACCGAATCCCCCACCACCAGGCGATGAACCACGCCATCGAGCTCCAGGTCCAGAACCCCCGCGCTGAGCAGAATGGTTTCGTCCTTTTCCCGGTGGTACTGGAGGGAGAGGGCGTGACCCTGGTTGACGTGCAGGATCTTGCCCAGGTAACGCTCGGTGACGGCCCAGCGCAGCTCGTATCCCCACGGCTTGTCGGTGCGGGAGTGCTCCGCCCGGCCGATCACCGGCCATCTCCCAGCCGGGCCAGTTCCTCCATCGCCTGCAGCCGAGCCTCCACCGCCTCGGCGTCCGACGCCTCCGCGTAGACCCGGATCAGGGGCTCGGTGCCGCTGGCGCGAAGCAGTACCCAACTGCCGTCGGCCAGAAAGTACTTGATGCCGTCGTCGGTCCGCACCCGATCCACCCTCTGGCCCGCGATCTCCGTCGGCTGGCGCTCGTTCAGGGAGTCCAGTATCTGCACGCGCCGGGCAGAATACGAGTCCCGCTCGAGGTGGATGTCATGGCGCGCGTAGGCGTGCGGTCCGACCAGCTCAGCCAGCTCCCGCAGGAGCAGGCTGAGGGGCTTTTGGGCCCGCAGCACCATGTCCGCAAAGAGCAGGCCGACGAGGATCCCGTCCCGCTCGGGGATGTGACCGCGGACCGCGAACCCACCCGACTCTTCCCCCCCCAGAATGGCGTCCAACTCCATCATTTTGGGAGCGATGTTCTTGAAGCCGACCGGGACTTCGAGCACCGGCAGCTGGTAGATCTCCCCCAGGCGGTCGGCCATGTGGGTCATGTTGATGCTCCGAACCACCGCCCCTCGCCAGCCGCGCACCTCGACCAGGTAGCGCATGAGCAGCGCGAAGACGTGGAGTTGATCCACAAAGGCGCCCCGCTCATCGATGACTCCGAGCCGATCCGCGTCGCCGTCGGTGCAGATGCACAAATCGAACGTATCGTCTCTGAGGGCGGCAAAGGTGGGCGCCAGATTTTGCGGAATGGGCTCGGGGTTCACCCCCCCGAAGAACGGGTTCCGCTCGGCGTGCAGTTCGCGCACGGTTGTGCGCCCCCCCCCCAGAGCGGCGCTGATGTAGCCGAACCCAGACCCGTGCATGGTCTCGTGCACCACTCGCAGGCCGGCCCCACGAAGCGAATCCAGATCTACCATCCGACCCACCTGAAGCAGATAGGCGGGGAGGGGATCGTGGATCTGGATCAGTGCGTGGTCGGCGCTGGCGCGCTCCACCGGCTGGTCCCGGCCCGCCCGGTTGATGTAGCGCTCGAGGTCGGCGACGACCTCCGGCGGAGCCGAACTACCCGTCTCCGGCTTGTACTTGACCCCGTTGAAGATGTAGGGGTTGTGGCTGGCGGTGACCACGGCCGCCCCCTGGGCCCGCTCGTCGATGACCGTCCAGGAGGCGGCCTGGGTCGGCGAAGCGCGGTCGAAGAGGAGGCTCCTGACGCCGTTGGCGGCCAGGACTCGGGCCACGTCCTGGGCGAAGAATTCGGAAGCGAAGCGGCAGTCGTAGCCGACCACGCAGAGTGGATCGGGGCCGCGCGAGAGCAGGTACTCAGCTATGCCCTGGGCCACCCGGCCCAGAGTTTGGTAGGTGAAGTCATCCCCGATGATGGCCCGCCAGCCATCGGTTCCGAACGTAATTTCAGCGCTCACCGGAGCGTCACACGGTACAGAGTTTCTAGAGATATTCGGTCAGGCCACGCGCCCGGAGCAACTCCGACACCCGTTTAACGTCCTGCGCCCGCGACTTGGGGAGAATCAAGATGGCGTCGTCGGTCTCCACCACAATCAGGTCTCTCACCCCGAGCGCGACGATCAGACGTCCCGAGGAGGCGACAAAGCTGCCTTCGGAATCGATCAGGAGCGGGTCTCCCTCGGTGGCATTGCCGTTGCGGTCGGATTTCGCCAGGCCGGCGAAATCGGACCACGATCCCACGTCCATCCATTCAAAACCGGCCTCCACCATGAGCAGCCGGCGGCTCTGCTCCATGACCGTGTAATCGATGGCGGTGGTGGGCAGGCGCCGGTAGATGGCGTCCGCCGCCTCCTCATCCCCACGCGAGCGCGCCGCCAGCATCCGCCGCAGGCCCGAGAAGTGTCGTCGAGCGTGACCTTCCAGCTCGGCACAGAACACGTCCAGGCGGGCGCAGAACATGGAGAGGTTCCAAAAATGGAGACCGCCCTCGACCATGCTCTGGGCCAGCACGGCGGATGGCTTCTCGACGAAGCGCCGGACCGGATGCGCCCAATGGCGACCGATGCGGATCCTAGGTCCGGCCTCGATGTACCCGAAGCCGGTGGCCGCCCGGGAGGGCCGAAGCCCGATCGTCACCAGGCTCTCCCTGGCCTCCGCCACCGCCAGAGCCGCCCGGGCCGCGCGTACGAAGGCCGGCCGGCCCCGAATGATGTGATCGGCCGCGGCCGTAATCATGACCGCGTCGGGCTCCCGCTCCCTCAGGACGAGGGCGGCCAGACCGAGGGCGTTGGTGGTGCCCCGGGCGGACGGTTCCACGATCATCCGGTCCTCCCTGAGACCCGGGACGAGGCCCCGGATCAGGTCGACCTGAGATCGCTCGGTCAGGATGAAGACCTCATCCGCGATCGAGCTCATCCGCTCATAGGCCTCGGCGACGAGCGCCCGCCCGCTGCCGGAAAGGGCCAGGGTGTGCTTGGGGGCGGCGCGGCGCGAGCGCGGCCACAGCCGGGATCCCGCGCCACCCGCCGGGACCACGGCCAGGACCCGCCTTTTCGGCGGCCTAGGCAAGCTCGGCCCGGAGCGCGGCGGCGCGGCTCACATCCTCCCAAGGAGCCGTCATGTCGGTTCGGCCAAAGTGCCCAAAGCAGGCGGCGGCTCGGTAGATGGGCCGACGCAGGGTCATCTCGCGGATGATCCCGAGCGGACTCAGATCGAAGGTTCGAAGCAGCGCCCGGGCCAGTTCCGAGTCGGCCACCCGGCCCGACCCGAACGTGTCGACTCGGACCGAGACCGGTTTGGAGACGCCGATGGCGTAGGCCAATTGGACCTCGCAGCTCGCGGCCAAGCCCGCCGCCACCACGTTCTTGGCGGCGTGGCGGGCACCGTAGGCACCGGCTCGATGCACCTTGGTCGGGTCCTGCCCACTCAGCCATCCTCCACCGTGCCGGGCCCAGCCGCCGTACGTGTCAATGGCCGGGCAGCGCCCCGTCATGCCGGCGTCGGCGGAGGGGCCGCCGACCACAAAGCGACCGGTGGGGTTGACGTAGACGGCGCAGTCCTCGAAGTCAGGACCGCCACTCAGAATCGGTCTGATGACGCGCGCTTCAACTTCCTCCCGGACCTGGGCCAGATCCACCTCCTCGTGGTGTTGGGCGGAGACCACGACGCTGTCGATGGTGGCCGGTCGACCCTCGGCGTCATAGCCGACGCTCACCTGCGCCGCCCCGTCCGGACGCAGCCAGGAGAGCTCACGGCTGCGTCTCAGCTGGGAGAGGCGCCTCACCAAGCGGTGGGCGATCATGATCGGGAGCGGCATCAGTTCCGGCGTCTGGTCGCAGGCATAGCCCACCACCACACCGGAGTCACCGGCTCCGCCCACGTTGACGCCGGCGGCTATGTCCGGGGACTGCTCGTCGATGGAGACCACCACCCCGCAGGTCTCAGCGTCGAATCCGTATTTGGCGCGCGCGTAGCCCGCCTCCCGGATCGTCTCCCGAATGATGTGCTGGATGTCGACGTAGCAATCGGTCGAGATCTGACCTGTGACCAGCACCAGTCCCTTGGTGATGGCGCACTCGCAGGCCACGCGGGCGAGCGGATCCTTGGCCAGGATGGCGTCCAGGATGGCGTCGGAAACCTGATCGGCGAGCTTGTCGGCCTGACCTTCGGTGACCGATTCTGACGTGAAGCTGACCCACCCGTGTTCCCCTTCCCGCGCCGCCATGGTGCCCACCTCCCGAATCTCCCACGCCGGCAAGCGAAGATCTGCCCATCCAGCCTCGCCCAGGCGCCAGGGTCCTCCCAAACCGTGACCCGCCTTAGCCTACAGCCGAATTCCAGGCCGGGCTGGCCCGCGTGTTTCGGAGCCAGCGATCAGTGGGTCGCCAGATCGATCAGGTGAACGCCGGACTGGGTTAGGACGGCCGGGCCCGATTCCTCCAAGAGAGCTCGGGTGGCACGCCGTGCCGCCTCGATCACGCCCACCACCGTCCGCTCGCGCATGTCCCAGCCCAGACGGGCGGGAATGACCGGACAGAGAATGCAGACCCGAGCCCGGTTTTTGAGCAACGCGTACTCGGAGAGCATGCGGTGGTGCAGCGCGAGTTGCAGCACCCGGCCGCTCAGCTCAGCCCAGCCGGAGATTGCATGGTCCATCGGATCGGGGGCCATGACCGAGATCGCTAGCACCCCGGAGGGGTTGTGGCGGGCGGCCATCGAGATCGGGAGGTTGTCGATCACCCCGCCGTCCATGTACGAAACCCCATCGATCGAGACGGCCGGAAAAACCGCGGGCAGAGCCGCGGAGGCCTGCAACGCCAGCGCCAGATCGCCACTGCTGAAGCTCTTCAACGTGCCCGCCGCGATGTCGGTGGCGACCACCTCCAGCGGCAGCGCCAGATCCTCGAAGCGATGCACGTCGGCGATGTCGGTGTAGTGCTTTATCAGTCGCTGCAGATTGCGGGCGGGAAGTGCGCTCAGAGCCCCGACCCGAAGGCCCGTGCGGAGCAGCGACCAGATGTCGATTTGCAGCGCCCCCCGCGCCGGAGGGGAGAGCCAGAGGTCGCGCAGCAGGAGGGCGCCACCGAGGTCCGGCCGGGCCGCCACCACGGCTCCATTCAGTGCCCCCACGCTGACACCGATGATCCGGCCCGGAGGTTCGATCCCGGCTTCGAACAGGGCAATGAGCACACCGACCTGAGCGGCGCCGCGTCCACCGCCGCCGCCCAGGACCCACGTCTGCCGTGGGTCGCTAGGCCCCGCTAGGTCCCTTCTTCCCAGGAATTTAAGTATCGAACCTGCTCCTCGGTCAGGGTGTCGATGGCGACTCCCATGGCGGCCAGTTTGAGGCGTGCCACCTCGGCGTCGATCTCCGCCGGTACGTCGTAGACCCGGGGCTCCAAATCCTGGTGCTTCTTGGCCAGGTGCTCAACGCACAGAGCCTGATTGGCGAAGCTCATGTCCATCACCGCCGCCGGATGACCCTCGGCGGCGGCCAGGTTGATGAGCCGCCCCTCACCCAGGACCTGAAGCCTGCGGCCGTCCGCCATCCGGTATTGCTGGACCATGGGCCGGACCTCCTTGACGTCGGTCGCCTCCTCGTCCAGCGCCTTGAGGTTGATCTCGGAATTGAAGTGCCCCGAGTTGGCCATGATGGCCCCGTCGCGCATGCGCTGGAAGTGGTGGCGGTCGATTACGTTCAGATCGCCGGTCACGGTGACGAAGATGTCGCCCAGCGCCGCCGCCGCCGACATGGGCATGACCCGGAACCCGTCCATGGCTGCCTCCAGCGCCTTGACCGGATCGACCTCGGTGACGATGACGTCGGCGCCGTGTCCCTTAACGCGGCTGGCCAGCCCCCGACCGCACCAGCCGTAGCCCGCCACCACCACCGTCTTGCCCGCGATGAGCACGTTGGTGGCGCGAATGATCCCGTCCAGCGTTGACTGCCCGGTCCCGTATCGATTGTCGAAGAGGTGCTTGGTGTCGGCCTCGTTGATGGCGATGACGGGGTAGCGCAGCACACCCTGCTCGGCCATGGCCTGCATCCTCACCACCCCGGTCGTGGTCTCCTCGGTGCCCCCCAGGACGGTGGCCAAGTCGGCCACCCGCTCGCGGTGGAGCATGGTGACCAGGTCGGCACCGTCGTCCATGGTGAAGTTGGGCCGGTGATCGAGGGCCGAGGCGATGTGCGAGTAGTAGGTCTGGTTGTCCTCCCCCTTGATGGCGAAGGTCTTGATCTGGTGGACGCCGACCAGAGCCGCCGCGATGGCGTCGTTGGTGGACAGCGGGTTGGACCCACACAGGACCACGTCAGCCCCCCCTGCCTTCAGCGTGATCATGAGATTCGCCGTTTCCGAGGTCACGTGAAGGCAGGCCGAGACGCGCAGGCCGGCCAGCGGCTTCTCCCTGGCGAAGCGATCTCGGATGGTCAGGACGACCGGCATTTCGCGGGCCGCCCAGTCGATAAGTTCCTGGCCCGCCGAGGCCAGGTCAGCCTGCTTGATGTCGCTCTCCACGATTTCCATCCTTCTCCCTTTTTTGGTTGGTGGTTAGTAGGCGATGACGCTCTTCAATTCACGGCCGCCCAGTCGGGCCCTGCCTCCCAGACTCACTAGCTCTATCAAGAACTGCGCCCCCACCACCAGGCCTCCGAGCTGCTCGATCAACTTGAGGGCGGCGGCGGCCGTGCCTCCGGTGGCGATGACGTCATCGACCAACAGCACCCTGCTTCCCGGGGCGAGCGCATCCCGATGGATCTCAAGCGCGTCCTCCCCGTACTCCAGGCGGTAGGTGGTGCTGACCGTGTTCCAAGGCAGCTTACCCGCCTTGCGCACCGGAACGAATCCGGCCGCCAGGGCGGCGGCGACGGCGGTGCCAAAGATGAAGCCACGCGCCTCCATCGACACCACCACCTCGATGCCTTGATCGCGCCAGGGAGCCGACATGGCCCGGATCGACCGTCGGAGGCCGGCGGCGTTGGCCAGAAGCGGGGTGATGTCACGGAAGACAACCCCTGGCCGAGGAAAATCGGGGACCTCGCGAATCAGTGCTCGCAGGGATCGGGTCGACGTCAAAGGTGGGCCCGAAAGTGCTGCAGGGTGCGCTCCAGACCCTCCTCCATCCCGATCGTCGGTCGCCACCCGAGCAGTTGCTCGGCGCGCGTGGTGTCGGGGCGGCGGCGCCTGGGATCGTCGGTGGGCAAGGGTTCGAAGGCGATCTCACTGCGACTGCCCGCCAGCCTCCTGATGAGCTGGGCCAATTCCAGCATCGTGATCTCGTCCTGGGTACCGATGTTGAACGGCATCGGATCCGGCCCCCCCAGCACCGCCAGCGCGCCGCCCACCAGGTCGTCGACGTAACAGAGGCTGCGCGTCTGCTGACCGTCTCCATAGACGGTCAGCGGTTCCCCCCGGATCGCCTGGGCCATGTAGTTGGGGATGGCGCGGCCGTCGCCGATTCGCATCCGCGGGCCGTAGGTGTTGAAGATGCGGATGATCCTGGTCTCGAGGCCATGCGCGCGGTGGTAGGCCATGGTGAAGGCCTCGGCGCAGCGCTTGGCCTCGTCATAGCAGGATCGCGGACCGGTCGGATGCACGTTGCCGGCGTAGGACTCGGGCTGGGGATGGACCAGCGGGTCCCCGTACACCTCGGAGGTGGACGCGAGCAGGAAGCGGGCTCCCTTCTGGAGCGCCAGCCCGAGCAGGTTGTGGGTGCCCAGGGTGCCGACTTTGACGATCTCGATGGGGATCCGAGAGAAGTCCAGCGGGGAGGCGGGCGAGGCGAAATGAAGCACGAAGTCCACCGGACCGGACACCGCGACCGGCTGCGTCACGTCGTGCTCACGGAGCTCGAAGCCGGCCCGGCCGACCAGGTGGGCCAGGTTATCCGGAGACCCGGATATGAAATTGTCCAGGACCAGAACCTCGATCTCACGCGCCAGCAGACGCTCACAGAGGTGAGAGCCGATGAAGCCGCCGCCCCCGGAGAGGACCGCCCTAGTTACGTCCCACCGCCCTGTAGACGAATCCCAGCCGCCGCATGTCGGCCGGATCATAGAGGTTCCTTCCGTCCACCAAAACCGGCTCCCGCAGGAGCCCCTTGATCCGGGCCAGATCGAGCTGCTTGAACTCGTTCCACTCGGTCACCAGGATCAGGCCGTGGGCCCCGTCGGCGAGCGCGTAGGGGTCCTTCTCAAAGCGGACCTCGGGCAATAGGGGGCGGGCCCGCTCCATCGCCGCCGGGTCATAGGCGGCCACGCTGGCGCCGCCCGCGATGAGCTGTCGGGCGATGTCCACACTCGGGGCCTCGCGCATGTCGTCGGTGTTGGGCTTGAAGGAAAGGCCGAGCAATCCGATCACGCGACCAGCCAGATCGCCCAGGCACTCCCTGACCTTATCCACGACCAGCTTGCGCTGGTCACGATTGATGTCCATGACGGCGCGAAGCAACTCGGGGTGATAGCCGTAATGCTCGCCAATCGCCGTCAGGGCCTTCACGTCCTTGGGAAAGCAGGAGCCTCCATAACCCAGGCCCGCCTCCAGGAAATGGGGGCCGATGCGGTGGTCGAGGCCCATCCCCTCCGACACCACCTTGATGTCGGCGTTGACGCGCTCGGCGATGCGAGCGACCTCGTTCATGAACGAAATTCGAGTGGCCAAGAATGCGTTGGACGCGTACTTGATCATTTCTGCCGAGTAGATGTCGGTGACCATGAGGCGCCCGGGCAAGGGCTCATAGAGCTTTGCCACCTGGGCGGCGGCGGCCTCGTCGTGGGCACCGATGACGATCCGGTCCGGCTCCATGAAATCCTTCAACGCCGACCCCTCGCGCAGGAATTCGGGGTTCGACACCACCGCCGCAGGGTGGCGCCCGTTGCGCTCTTTAACGGTCGTCGAGACCAGATCCCCGGTGCCGATCGGAACGGTCGACTTGTTGACGATGATGAGACGGTCCGACATGTGTTCGGCGATGGCGGCGGCAGCCGACCGGACCGAGCTCAAATCTGCCTCCCCCCCATCTCCCTCGGGAGTCGAGACGGCGATGAAGGCAAATTCCGATCCCGGTATCGCCTCGGCGTAGGAGGTCGTGAAATGCATCCGCCCCGCTCGGGTATTGCGGTCCACCAGCTCCTGCAGGCCGGGCTCGTAGAAGGGAATCCGCCCGGCGCGCAGCCAGTCCACCTTGGCCTGGTCGATGTCCACCACCCAGACGTCATTGCCCAGATCGGACAGGCAGGCGGCGGTGGTGAGGCCGACGTAGCCCGCCCCAACCATGGCTATGCGGCTCAAGACGGCTCGATTATGTCAGGTGGAGCGGGGGCATCGATCGGATCAGGACAGCGCTCGGTCGTAAACGGCGGCGGTCCTGCGGGCGGTATCGGTCCAGCTATAGGTCCTCGCCCGCGTCAACCCGGAGCTCCGGAGGCGGTCCGCCAGGTCTCGGTTCAGAGCCACCTCGGCGGCCGCCCGGCCCAGCCCGGCCACGTCCCCGTCCGCAACCAGTATCCCGGCCTCACCGACCAACTCGGGGAGGCTGGAGTTGGCGTATGCGATGACCGGACATCCGCAGGCCATGGCCTCCAGGGGGGGCAGGGCAAATCCCTCGTAGCGGCTGGGGAAGATGAGCGCGGTCGCAGCCGATAGGAGGTCGATGAGCTCGGCATCGCCGACGTATCCAAGCTGCCGCGCGCCCTCCATCTGAGATGGGGCCTGGCGGCCCGGCTCGCCGGCCAGCGCCAGCTGCAACGAGGGCACCGCCTGGCGGGCCGTCCTCCAGGCGGTCAGCAACGCGGCCGGGTCCTTGCGTCTGTCGAGTGCTCCGGCGAACAGGAGGTAGGGTTGGCGGAGGCCAAAGCGTGACGCGACCCGGTCGGAAGCGTTGGAGGTGGGCGCAAAGGCTGGTTCAACCGCCTCCGCCACAACCTCGATCCGATCGCGGTCGACTCCAGCCAGTCGCACCGCGTCGGTGGCCGTGGAGTTGGATACGGCGATGATCCGGGAGGCGGCAGCGAGGCGCCGGCGCCCGGGGCGGTAGCGGATTCGCTCGCCGAGTGTTTTGAGCCCCGGCAGGGCCCAGGGAATCAGATCGTGCAGCGTCACCACCCAGGGCACCCGGCCTGGACCGGGCAGGGCGAGATTGGTCGCGTGGTAGAGGGAGGGGCCAATCCTTTCCAGCTCCCGAGGCAGGCGGACAGCGTCCTCATAGGCCTGAAAACGGCCGTGATAGCGGCGTGAGACGGAGAACATGACGTAGCCGCCACCGCCCAGCCGGGGCGGTTCGAGGCCCCCGTCGATGAGGAGTCCAATCTGACCCCGATACCGAGTTTCCTCCAGGCCACCCAGCAGACCGACCAGATAGCGGCCGATGCCACGGCGCGCGCTTGGCCCCTGCAGCGGCCGAGCATCGACCAGGATCCGGTGACGCGATCTCGGACTGGCCCCAGGCACCCGGATAGAGTGCCTCAAACACCCTCCCAGCCGCGGGCTCCCAGAAATGTTGGGAGCGGCGCAGCCGCTGCCCCGTCAGCAAGGCCCGGCATCGCGTCCTTACATAACCTCACATGACTTCACCGACTTGGACTTCGCCGTCGGCCGAACCAGCCAACAAAGCGAGCGCGTTTGCACTGACCGCCTGCAATCGACCGCGGTCCCAGTTTCCGCGCGCTCCTTGCCGGCTGTCCTGCAGCTGACGAGGACGCGACCATGGATGAGCGCGCGCGGTAGTAGTGGCACGCCGACCGGACGTCGGTGTCGAGTCCCATGGCTGGTTTAGAGGCATCGCAGGCAATCGGCTGACCTGTAAATCGCCAGTTTCAGGAGATACCCAAGGCCGGCGTTACGACGAGAATCACCCGTGGATCGCTGCCGCGCCCGCGAACTCTTCGGCCCGGCCGTGACCTCGGCCACATCCATGAGAAGGAAGCGCGGCTTGGGGCGGCACTCCTCTTCAAGCGAGCCTTCGACGACGAGGTCAGGGAGTACCGACATGCTTCTGTGGGCCACCCTCACGAGGGCCCCCAACCGACCAATCACTTAAGCTGCAGGCCACGAGTGCAGCGTCCCCTTACATCTACTTCAAATCCAATCCGCCCCATCGGTGATCTGACACTGGTGGGTTGCGGCCGTCGTGATTTGACGTGACTGGGTCCACTCGGCTATGGTGCCTCGAACGTCTCCGATTGCGTTGCCGCATTGCCATGCATCGATTCTCCATCCGTACCCCCGCCGTTCCACTGATCGCCGCAATCGCGCTGGTCCTCGCGTTGCCGCTAAATGCCGCAGCGTCAGTTCCCAATCCATCGGCGGTACCGGCAGGGCCTCCGTCGATGATGCAGCAGGCGTCCATCTCTCTCAGCCAGCCCGCACCGACGTCATCCCGGTTAGCCCCACAGGCGCCAGCCCCGGCGCTCATCAGCCGCCCCAGTGCATTAAGCAGCGAAGTGTTCGGATTTGTCCAAGCTGGCAACCTATCAAGTCCCAGCGTCGGGTACACCACCTACGACTTCTCACTTCTCTCCACGGTCTCCTACTTTGGCCTCCACGTATGTGCTGTGGCCAGCCAGGTCCATTGTTCCGCGGCCGGGACTTTTGCCAATGACACAGGATGGGCAGTCTGGAACTCCTCCGCCTTGACGGCCATGGTCCAAAGGGCCCACCAAGCGGGAACCAAAGTGGTGCTGACCGTCATCTTCCAATCAACCAACTCGAGCATGTGCTCGGCGCTTCAAGAGAGTTCGATCACGGCAGCCGTAACCGCACAGCAGGTGACTGCCAAAGGCGTCGACGGAGTCAACATCGACTATGAAGGGGTGAGAGGAACATGCGGCTCCAGTTCCAATCAGGTGATGATGACGCGCTTCGTGCAGGAGATGCAAGCCGCGCTCCCCGCCGGCCGGAACTACCTGACGGTTGACACCTATGGAGCGTCAGCTTCCTACCCGGGTGGGGACGGGTTCTTCGACGTACGAGCAATGTCGCCATACGTCAACGCATTCTTCGTCATGGCGTACGAACTAGACGACAGCAACTGGCAGGCTCTCAACTGCGCCAAGTACTGCATGAACCCCACCTCGCCCTATTCTGCGTATACATGGAACGATCAAAGGGTGGCGGCAGACTACAGCGCCGCGGTCGGGGCGGGCAAAACCATCCTGGGATTGCCGTACTACGGGTGGGCTGCGTGCGTCACGTCATCGGGTCCCAACGCCTATCCGTCGACCAACCCGCAGTGGGTGGCGAACACTCAATGGGGGCTCAACGGGTTGACCATTCCCTACCGGCCAGATCCGTTCGACGGCGTTGATCAATGGGATTCGTGGAACGCAGCGTCTCTGCCAGCCGGCCTAACCTTCAATTGCACGGGCGCGGACTATCGGGAGTTATATATCGATAGTCCAGCCAGCCTGTCGGCCAAGTACCAAGTTGCCATCAACGATGGGCTGAGGGGCGTCGGGATTTGGTCGTTGGACATGGGCGGCGGCATGCCCGGGCTCTGGAATGCGCTCTACACCAAGTTCTCCCTCACCCCGGGCGTCTCGGCACAGGTCGACGCCTGTCCAGCTGACGGCTTCGCAACCGTCAACTGGACAGCCGCGGCACCGCGCGGCTCGGTCCTAACCGGAAACACCGTCACCGCGAGCCCTGGAGGGGCGAGCGTGGTCGTGGGAGGGCGTGCCCAATCGGCGGTGGTACGCGGCCTGTCTGATGGCACGTCGTACACCATCGGAGTCCAGGCGAGCAACGCGTATGGCGGCGGTCACTCCGCCTATGCGGGCCCTGTCACGCCGATATCAACGGCCGGAGAATGGCCAGGCCAGTTTCAGCCTGTAAGCCCGGTGCGTCTCCTGGATACCAGGAACGGAGCCCAGCTACGTAACGTGAGCCCCGGCCAGACCGTGAATCTCTCCGTGGCCGGCAACGCGGGAGTTCCGAGCGCTGCCGGGGCGGTGCTGCTCAACGTCACAATCACAGACGCCTCCCAGCCCGGCTATCTCACCACCTTTGCGGGCGGCTCGTGCCAGCCGGGCACCTCAAGCCTTGACTTTGGCCCCGGCCAGACTGTGGCCAATCTGGTCACCACTGCAGTCGGGGTAAACGGACAAGTGAGTTTCTATAACGGGTCGGCCGGCCCAGTCGACATCGTCGCGGATGTGGACGGATACTTCAATACCTTGGCCTCGTCATCTGGTGCGGAGGGCCATCTAGTCCCGATGGCCCCGCAACGACTGCTAGATACCCGCACTACCAACCAGCCATTGGGACCAGCCTCGACCCGATCCCTGCCGATCACCCTTTCGGCAGGAGGGCGGTTTCCCAACAGCACCGAGGCTGTTGTCCTGAACCTGACCGCGATCGATTCCAGCAGCGCGGGCTGGATCGCCGCCTACCCGGAAGGTACCAGTTGGGGTGGGACATCAAACGTCAATTTCCCGGCGGGGCAAATCGTCCCCAACCGAGCGATCGTGCCCGTCGGCGCGGATGGACGAATCCAGATTCGTAACGCCAATGGATTTACCAGCCTGGTCGTCGACGCAGCCGGGTATTTCACCGGAACCGCTGGGCCAACATCGCCTCACATGTTTACCAGCGCTACGCCGGTGCGAATTCTGGACACGCGCGACGGGACCGGCGGACTGGCCGCGCCGGTCGGCCCCGGCCAGTCGATCCAGCTCGCCATCGCCGGTCAGCCGGGCCTGCCCGCGGCGCTCGGCTCGATCTCAGCCGTGCTGCTGAACTTGACTGCGACCGATGCCGCCACGGCATCGTACGTAACCGCATATCCAGACGGCACCCCTCTACCGTTGGCCTCGGACCTGAACGTGACGCCCGGATTGACCCGAGCAAACCTAGCCTTGGTGCAGGTCGGACCGGACGGCAAGATTGACCTCTTCAACTCGAACGGACATCTCGACCTCGTGGCCGATGTGGTCGGCTGGTTTAGCTGACCGCACCAGTCACTTACAGACCTACCCGGCCGGCTGTCAGTTCGGAGCCACGGGGACGATTGATCCGATTACCTGAACCCAGGTTGGTAGTAGCTCGCGTGGTACGAGCAGGTGGTTCCAGCTGAGGGCGTCATACTCGACTGCGGCGGCGAGAATCGCAACATCTTCGCGGAGCCGGATATCGACGTAATCCAGCCTGGCAACCGACTGGCGAATTGATGGTAGGTCTGCGTGATCGGGTAGGACTTCTAGAACGACCAAGGGGCGATCCTCGGCCAGAATGCGCCGGGCCCCATTGAGAACCAGGTGTTCCAAGCTCTCGACGTCGATCTTGATGAACCCCACTCTGGCATCGCCAGCCCTCGTCGCATACACGTCCAGGCTCGTCACCGGCACAATTATCCGGTGGCTTGAACCTTTGAACTCGCCGCTTAGACTCGCACTGGTCTCTACCAAACCGTGCTCGCGACCGGGAATGTATAGGTCCGCCTCTCCCTCAGAGTCGCTGACGGCCTGCGGACTCACGGTTATGGAGTCTGCGAGCCGGTTGATCCGAATATTGTCCACCAACATTTCTCGGACCTCGGGGAATGGCTCGAAGGCGTGAACTTGGAGTGTTGGATTGGCCGAGGCGGCGATCAGTGAATAGAAACCCGTATTGGCACCGACGTCGAACATCAGCCCGGAGCTTCCCTTCGCGCAAAGGGCGAAAGTAAGAGGCAGGGGAGTTTCATAGGACTCCCAGCCACCACGCCAGACGGCCCGCGCAATCTGATCTTGGCCGGATCTGCCGTACATCCTAAAATGCGGTCTTCCCGGCAGTGCAGTCAACCTAGCTTCGACTACGGATGGGGCCCAACTACTGGTCACATTCGTTCGCCGTAGAAGGGGAGCGACGGCATCTGAGAGAACCGGGCTGCGATCGACGATCTCCCTCAACGCGTGCCGGAGACGATCCACGGCAGCACTCATCGAGTCAATGCCAAGCGAACTGGTCGAGCCGACCGAACCGTGCGAATGATGCTCTCACTCCCGCGTGATGGCGACAGCTCACCAACCATCAGGCGACAATCGCTTTGCGCTCGGGCGTGAACGCGGAGTGACCATACGGCTCCCCCCATTCCCACCGCGGCTCGGTCTGAGCCCCGAAGTCATGCCGGACGCCACATTACACTCCGAGCCACCCAAGATAACCTCTGCATCAGGTCAGCCAATACCTTCCTAGGAGGGTAGTGCTGGAGGCAACGAGACAGGCAAAGGCCAGCCCCAGCCAGATGGCAATACTCAAAGGCCCCCACGCACGTCCCCACATGACGCGAGCCCTGTTCTCGCCAAGTCCGAGGATAAGGACGGGGACGAGGGGCAGGAAATAGCGGCCCTGGACGCCCTGGACGACGGGTGCGCCCACCGGAGTCCAATCGGCGTACAGGGTTGCAAAGATCAAAACTGCTGATGCCAGGGTGGCAATTAGGCAGCAAATCAGGGGGGCGAGCCTGGTCCTGCCGGTGATGAGGCCAATCACGAACAGCGCGCCCAGACCGTACCCAGCCGCGGCGTACACCCAAGGCTGAAGCAGAGTATCCAGCCAGCCCAGGATGCCGACGAAGCTAGTCCAGTAAAAACTGTTCACGACTCTGAGGGTGTGAGCGGCCACGTGGAGGGCGCGAGCGGGGTTTGTAAGAACGAACCTGATCTGACCTGAAATGGAGACTCCAGGCGGAACCCACGACTCGGTGGCTTGGAATCGTGCGCCCACCAAATACCACGAACCGGCCAGCAGTACCAGCAGTAAGCTGGGCGCCACCAACCGCTGGAGGTAGGACTTTAGGCTTCTCATCTCACCTCTCGCGAGCCCAAAGGCAGCGACCAGCGGGAAGTACGGCGGCTTTGCAAGGACGACGATGGCCAGAGCACAGAAGGCCACATAGTCGAGCCATGACCATTTGTGTATCAACGTCAGCCATCCACCCCGGGAGTGGGACGCCGTCTGCTTGCCCTCCGTACCGCCATCGCTCGCGAGTCGGTACAGGACTCCGGCGTAAAGAGCGACCAAGCCAATGATGATGCCGTCTGTCGAAGGAGAGCCAGCCAGGGAAATGGTCATAGGTAGCAGCGCGACGGCGGCGAGCAACGAAGACGCAATCCCCCTGAACAACAGCATCGCCCACGCAACCAATGCCACGAATACGACCGCGTTTGAGACTTCCACCGCATAATAGGCCACCAGAATCCTGTTACTGATCGACCTGGCTACTAGCACGGCCAGCGCGCCGGGGAAATAAGCCACGGGGGGACGCTCGGTCGTTGGGCTGAACTGTACGAACTGCCGCGTGTTTCCCCAAGTGATCTCCCCAGCCCGTCGGAAGTCTGCAGCCGTCACTCGGTTTTGGGCCTTCGAAGGCAGTGACTGGAACACTTGCTGGAACGCACGCACTCCGGGGGAGAGGAAGTCTCCGGAGCCCCCATCCCTGACAGTGCCCACCAATCCACCCTGTGAGACCTCCACCGCTCGATCGAAGTGGAGAACCACGTCCGGCACCTGGTCCGGCGGAGTAAGAACGATGCTTGCCGTTAGGGTCGCCACGGCGATACCAACGAAAAGCAGAAGGTTTAGGTAAGGCGGCGCATCAACCAGCCGATCCCGAAAAAAGACGAAACGCCACCAGCCAACTGCACGAAGCCGCCTCCCGGCAGCGATCCTGTGATGCTGAGAATGACGCTCTCCTACTTGGTCAATGTCAGCCACACTCACCCGAGTCGTTACGCGGGGCGTGCGTCTAGGGCGGCCTTCCGATGCCACTTCAGTCAAGGCCTCGCGACGGTGTAGATACCCGCAGAGCAGCTCGTCGTGGCCCAGAGCAGCACAATCATTCCGCAGACATCGCTGCGCCCAGCGTCCGTAGTAGCGCGATGCTGTCCGCTGCACGGATGAAGTTGAGTCGCCGAGGCCATAGGACACAGTCCACCACCGATTGTCCTATGCCCACGCGCCATTTTGGCACATGGAACGACAGCCACCTTAGCGCCTTCGCCACGATATCACGGAGCGGCGATAGTTCAGGACTCTGCATTCTTATAGGCGCCGCCGGCGCCGCTGAGCCTACCTAGGCGTCGGACATTCGGGCCAAATGGATTCCATCGCAGCGAGGGCCGCCGCCGTCCCCTTGTTACACGTGTGATGCCAGGGCTGGAGGCGATTGATGACCATCGAGATCCCGCAGGAACGCTCGCCAGATTCATATCGAGGGAACAGGCCTGGATGGGCGACCATCCCCCCGCCTGTACAGGCGCCCGGCGGACGAATCACAATTAGCGATCGGATCTTGCCAACGCGCGCCGACGCTATTCCGCGTGCACACAGTGCGGCGTGGGCTCGACAACCGTTCGACCGCATCGACAAACAAAACCCATTGGTCGCGCCGGAACCCCGCCTACCAGTTCATAGTCATTGACCGATCGCGTGACCACGCTGCCCGCCGCGATCATGGCATGTTCGCCGATTGCAATTCCGCAAATGATCGTGGCATTGGCTCCGATCGAGGCGCCGGTCTTGACCAAGGTGTCCATGCGGACCCAAGTCCCCGAGGCTCGCGGCCTGAGGTCGTTGGTGAACGTAACACTAGGACCGATGAACACATCATCAGCAATGGTAACTCCTGCAAATATCGAGACAAAGTTTTGTATTTTACAACCGGCGCCGATGCTGACGTTCGCATCCACATAGCAAGACTTCCCAATCTGAGTTCGCTCACCGACCTGCGCGCCGGCTCTGACGTGAACAAAGTGCCAAAGCTTGACGCCGTCCCCCAGCGTCACGCCATCCTCTATGACCGCAGTTGGGTGGATGAATCTCCCGCCACCCTTGCTCTCCATCTCGGGTTGAACCTCTATCGTCTCACAGCCCGGTAGATCCGCCCTGCCAGTCCGGCCAAAATGGTCCCGAGAATCGCTGGGACCACCTTGATCAACCTCATGGTGGATTGCTCGGAGCCATATCTTGCTGGAATTGGCACGTCTAGCACTCGCGCCCGGACCCGGCCCAGTTCGATAAGCATCGCGTTCTCAACCGCATATCCGGTTGCCAGCGACCGCAATCGCACCTTCCTAAGCGTTGGCACAGAAAATGCAACGTACCCATTCTGCGAATCATGCAGTCGCCAGTATCCGGACGCAAGTCTAGTCAGCCAGGTCAGCACCAGGCCTCCAATCACCCTATGCCTGGGCATGTGTCGGAGCGACGCCCGTGAGAAGTATCGGTTGCCTTTGGTAACATCCGTGCTTCCGTCGCAAATTGGTCCCAGTAGATGAGGGAGATAGTGAGGGTCCATCTGGTCGTCTCCAGCCATCACGACAACGAGATCGGCTCCCAGGTTGAGTGCCATCTCATATCCCGACACCAGAGTGGCCCCGAGACCTTGGTTCGTCTCGTGACGAATCAAGGAAATCCTCGCATCATTGGACTCCGAAACAATGCGGGCCGAATCGTCGGTGCTCTTGTCGTCGATGACGATGACGTTGTCGATAAATTGTGGCATATTGCGTATCACGCGATCTATCAGAGCAGCCTCGTTGTAGGCGGGTACGACTGCAGCGACGCGTTTCCCCTTGAACATTCACGCGCCGGATAGGCACGCCCTGACCGCGCCCGAAATCTGTTCAAGATCACTCACATCAAGGCCTTGGTGAACGGGAATCGAGATCACCTCGCCCGCAACCATTCTGGCGACCTCAAGGTCACCATATTGGATATTCGGATGCTGGCTGAAAACCGGGTAATCCACCAGGACCTTCGGGTAATAGATCCCGCTGCCGATACCGCGTGAATTAAGGGCGCTGGCGAGTTGGTCTCTATTGAGTGGCGAATCCTTCGTGACACGAAGGGTGTATTGGTGCCAAACATGCTCGTAGCCGGGCTGCGCCTGCGGAGTGATGATGCCGGGCAGATCTTGCAAGGCTTGCGTCAGGAAGGCCGCATTGCGCTTTCGAATGGCCATGATTTCGGCCATTCGGCCAAGTCCTCCCAACGCCACCGCCGCCGCCAGGTCAGTAAGTCGGTAGTTATAGCCCACGGCGATGTACTCATAACGAGCGCCCATCCCCTGGTTGCGCAAGATTCGAAGCCTCTGAGCATCGGCCTCCGTGCGTACCGTAATGAGGCCCCCTTCACCAGCTGCGAGGTTCTTGGTTGCATAGAGGGAGAAACAGCCGAGGTCCATCGTGCCCACGGGGTACCCGCCTTGACTAGCGAAGTGAGCCTGCGCCGCGTCCTCTACGATGCGCAACCGGTGCTCACGCGCGATTCGTCCGATGCTGTCCATATCGGCAGGAAGCCCGTAGAGATGGACGGGCAGGAGCACCCTAGTCCTATGGCTTACGGCCGCCTCGACGAGGTCAGGCCTCAGATTGAACGTGGCCGGATCGATATCGACGAGCCGGGCTACCGCTCCCCGCGTCAGAACGGCATTCAGCGTAGCCACAAACGTGAAGGGCGATGTTACGACTTCATCGCCCGGCCCAACGCCCGCAATCTCTAAAGCAAGCTGCAGCGCGGTGGTACCAGACGAAGTCGCTACGACATGCCGAGCACCAGCCAAACGTGCGAACTCCGCCTCTAGTTTCTCCACCAGCCGCCCCTGAACGAGGTGGCCGCTGCTGAGGACTTCCTCCAACAGGTTCCGCTCCGCGGCGCCTATAGACACCTCGGAAACGCTTATCCGCATAGGGCGTCGATCGCGCCAGCGAGGGCGTGGGGGGCGATGATGCTCTGTCGCTCCAAAACCGGATCCGCCTTACCGGTTACCAGGTCGATAAAGTGCTGCAGCTGTAAGGCGAGGGGTTCTCCGCCGTGGCGAACATAGGGCACGTCAATTGTGGTAGCAGACCTGTAGGTCATCGTTCCCGCCACGAATTGCTCCTGAGCCAGGTTCCGATAGATTGTTAAAGTTTGCTGAACGAGGTCCAACTCCAGAACCTCGGCGTTGGTGGCGATTTGAATGGTCCGTACCTTTCTTTGCCAGAGACGGCTGCACATCGTGCTCGCGATGGCGCCAGTCACCTCGAAGGCGGCTTCGGCCGATTCCACCGATGATGTCTCTTGATCCCGGTAGCCGAGAGCGGAGAGCGATTCGTAATTGCTGGATTGGAAGTAGCCGAGTACCAAATCGAGATCGTGTATCAAGAGATCCCAGATAGCATTAGACGAATATCGACCCGGTGGCGGCGACTGCCGCTGGGTGCGAATGTGAAAAATGTCAGCCTCAATCAACTCCTTTGATGTTGCCACGACGGGGTTAAACCGCTCCACGAATCCACACATGAGCGGACAGCCCTTTGCCTGAGAAATGTCTATCAGTTGGCGAGTCTGTTCGATCGACGTGGTTACTGGTTTCTCCACCAGTGTCGGGATCCCTGAAGCAAGGAATTCTCGGGCGAGGTCGAAATGACTGCCGGTCGAGCTCGCGATTATGGCTGCATCGACGCCCGCCGGGGACCTGATCGTGCTCCGCCCCTCGGCTCCGCAGGTACCGGCGAGTTCGCGCGCAGCGGGCAGGTCTGTATCGATCACCTGGGTCACAACGCAGCGAGGATGGGAGCCCAGGATCCGCACGTGGTTGGTCCCCATCGACCCCGCTCCGGCCACGGCGAAGCGGATGGGGGACCCTTTGTCGAGGCCTGACGGTGACATTGGTGCACAAGTCTATCGGGTACCGTCTGGGCAACTTGGGCCCCGAAACCGCACTAGAGGGATCTGGTTCCTTCGCTGGCGTGCGCCGAGCGGTGAGCGGTCAGGTTCGGCCCGAGCTGACCATCGACGGCGGCGTGCACGCCCGTTTGGAACCCGGTAGGCGTAGATCACCATCAGAACCGACGCGAACCTCTGGCGCTCGACTTCGCACGCGGCTAGCGCTTGCCGTGCGCCCATTTTTACTCTAGCGGCCTGTTCGAGAGTTTCCGATTGCGCTTGCGTCGCGCCCTAACCACCTTTGTCAGCTTGCCGATGGCCCGCCGGGCGAATTGATTGGCCCCTTCGCGGCGCAGAAACCAATACGCGCGAGGCACGGCGGAACCGGGTGGCTGGTCCCGCCCGGGCCGGCGGCGCCGCTCCTGGAGGTCCGCGGCCCGCCATGGGTCATTGCAGTAGCGCACCAATGGCTCAAGCGCTCGTGCCCAGGTGAAGTCCGATCGCATGTTCGCCACCACTTCTGCGCACCTATTCCGCACCCCGTCGTTGCCGAGGATTTCAGATATTGCGGTTTCGAGGGCCCTCGGATCTTCGTACGGGACGACCCGGCCCCCGCCATTGCGATCGATTAGTTCCGCGAACGAATCACCTTCCGTAACCACCGCTGGCAGTCCCGTCCAGATGTAGTCGAGAACGCGGGTTCGGAAAGAGAGCCGCGTCTCCAAGTGGTTGAAATGGGTGCTAACGCCGATGTCCGATTCGAGAAGGTAGTCTTGGCGGCTGTCATACGGCACCCAACCCAGATTGAAGGCCACCGCGCGATCACGTAAGTTCAACTCTTCGCTGAGCCTGATGGCCTCCGAGGCCATTCTCATCTCGGGAACCATCGGGTTGGGATGCTTCATCCCCATGAATATCAGCCTGGCATTGGGGACCTGTCGAAGTACCCCAGGCCAAGCCCTGATCAACGAGAGGGGATCAAACCAATTGTAGACTCCGCCGGCCCATATGGCCACCTTGTCCATCTCCCCCACCCCCGGCAGTACGCCCCGAACCGCGGGAATCCCGCTGTGCCGGGGCGGATGATTGGGGCATCCAAAGGGAACGATGTCGATCAGCCTTCGCATCAACCCATCCTGCATGTGGGTGATCGGATTGACCCGATCCTCACTGACCAGACAGCCCAGCCAAAAGTCCCGTTGACGCTCGTTGGCGCATAGGAAGAAGTCGCCGATTCGCAGTTGAACCGAGGTCGTGGCTAGCGCTGGCCAGTGTTCACGCTGACGCGCGCCAAGCGGCAGATCCGCGTACATCTCCAGATTCTCGAGCACGAAGGGGTCGTAGAGATCAACAACGAGATACTTGGATGTGGTGGCAAGCGTGGGATGATTACTCAGTACGAATCCCTGCACGACGAGCACGTCGGCCCAGGCCTCCTCGACGGCAAGGGAGCGCTCGTCCGCCATGACAAGTTGGTACCCTTCGACTGCTCGGTCGCTCGTGAAAGGCGCCCCCAGGTGGACCTCGTGGCCAGCATCGGAGAGTGCCTTGGCCATCTCCGAGCATCGGATCGCTGGCCCTGCCATGGCGTTTCCTACTCGGTCGTTGCAGGCGATAAGGACGCGCGTCATGAGCTATGCCAGAGAATACAAAGACGCCCATGCGGATTGCCCACGTGACCTGCCTATACCCCCCCGATCACCTGGGAGGAGCGCCCCAGCAGTGCGCCCAGATCGTCCAGAACCAGGCCGCTCTCGGACACGAGGTGCGGGTCTTCTCGGGTCGCCTTGACCCCGGCGCGCCCATGTATGAACTCAAACACGCGACCCTCGGCGGAATTCCCGTTACGTTTTTGAACACCGTCGACGCGTTCGATGAAACCTCGGGTCGCAACTGGAGCCACCCTGAGGTCGAGCCCTTCTTCGAGAGATTCCTGGCGGCGTGGACCCCCGAGATCGTGCATTTTCACTCCATCCAGAGCCTAGGCGCATCGCTTTTACCGGTCGCACAGCGATCCGGAGCAAAGGTGGTTGTCACTCTCCATGATCTCTGGTGGGTATGTGAACGCCAGTTCTGCGTGGACAGAAGCTGGAAGCCATGCATTCCGATGGTGACACCCGGTTCATGCTCGTGCGGGTCGGGGACCGGAGAACTGACCCAGCGCAACTCCTACCTGCGCAGTTGTCTCCAATCCGCAGACTTGATGCTCTCGCCCTCGGCCGCCCTGATCGATCGCGTACGCAGCAGCGGGCTGGATGGGACGTTCGAGCTCGACCCCAATGGCATTGACTCGGAGTCGATCAAGTTGGTAGACAGATCCAGAGGCGGCCCGCTCCGAATCTTGTTTGTCGGCGGGAGTAGCGGCATGAAGGGCCTTGAAGTCCTGATTGCGGCGCTGCATCAACTGCATGACCAGGAGTTGGACTATGTCTGCGACGTCTACGGCGTGGACCCTTTCGCCTTCAGGACGACTCGGTCACTTGGACGTTTGTCCGCCCGCTCCCATAAAGCCTTTCGGCCGGAGAAGCTGCCGGAAGTTTTGGCGAACGCAGATGTCTTGGTGCTTCCCTCGGTTATGTTCGAGTCGTCCTCGCGCATTGTGCGCGAGGCACTGACGCGAGGCGTACCGGTGGTGGCGACGGAGACGGGGGGCCCCGAGGCGGTCATCGAGCCGGGGATCAACGGACTTTTGGTGCCACCGGCTGACCCTGGGGCCTTGGCTGCAGCGCTGGAACGGTTGATCAGGGACCCTAGGCTCCTCGGAGTTATGAGGGGCCGCGGGCCGGTGGGCGAGGTACCCACGGGTAGGGAACAGGCCACGCACTTGGTGAAGCTCTACGGCGAGATTCCGACTGAACGCCTTCGACGCGCCTCCGGGCCGGCTCCCCCGATGCGTGTCCTCTTCCTGGCCGGTATCGAGGGGGCCCCACTTCGCTATCGCGTTCACCATGCCGCCGAGCAGCTTGCCCTGCGTGGGGTGGAATCCGTAATCCGGCATTACGCCGATCCGCGTACGCACCGCGACCTGGACAGCGTTCAAGTGATCATCGTTTATCGGTCGCCTGCTACGCGCGAACTGTTGGCGCTGATCCGGGAGGCAAACCGCCGGGGCCTGACTGTGGTCTTCGACATCGACGACCTGGTCTTCGACCCCGAGTTGGCGGCCGAACTTCCGGGTCTGCGTGGCCTCTCGGCAGATGCCCGACGCCTCTGGGTGGACGGCGTACGCCGCTACCGCGCGACTCTTGAGGAGTGCGGTCGGGCGCTGGGTTCGACCCCTGAAATCGTTCGCCGCATGCGGGCCATCGGTATCGACGCCCGTATCCACAGCAATGGCGTCGGAACCGCTCTCGCGGTTGCATCAGAAATGGCCCGGCGGTCGCGAAGTTCCCGGACCACCAACCACTTCAGAGTCGGGTATTTTTCTGGGACCGACACTCACGACGAAGATTTAGAGGGCGTGAGCGCTGCGCTTTCCGCTTTCGGGCGAGCCCATCCTGAGGTGGAGTTGGTGCTGGGCGGGCTGCTCCGGCCGCATCCCGCCCTTAGGAGTGCCACGCGCATCCCTTTCACCCCATGGCATCTCCACCCCCACAACCTTGCCGCCCTGGACCTCAACCTGGCCCCCTTATCGGGCGGCCCCTTCAACGAGGCCAAGAGCTCGATCAAGTGGTCCGAGGCTGCTCTGGTCGACGTACCGACCGTGGCCTCCGCGACCGAACCTTTCCGGGACTCGATCGAAATTGGCCGGACCGGCTTCCTTTTCAGCGACGTACTGGCGCTTCCGGAAGTGTTGGATGAGGCCTACTCCGACCGCGAACGCCTTGAGCGCATTGGGCGTATGGCGCGCAGGGCCGCATACGTGCAGGGATCTCCGTGGACTCGAGGATTGGAGCTGATGGAGTCTTTGAGCCATTTTATGGGAACCGCCGTCCCGGATCGGGCTGAATCCATGCTCAGCACATGGCCGAGTGAGTCGCAAATCACAGAGCTGGAGCCGCTGGGCCTTTTCCCCGGTCTGCTCAACACCTCAAAGGTGATCCCGGGGGAGACCCTCGATCTCCATCGCGTTGCTTTCCCGGTGCCCTCAAGCCCTGGATCCTTGAGGCGTGTTGACGTTGCGATCGCCACGTTCGGACGGCGAGCGACAGGGACTCTTCACCTATCGGTTCACGACCGTGGAGGCAACGTCCGCACCGTCACCAGCCGAACCGCTGAGGACATCGGCGACGGCGGATGGTGCTCGTTCGATCTCGAACCCGATCTCGATTTGACGGAGGCAGGCTCACTTGAACTGTCTGCCGCCGCCGGATCGGGGGCCATGGCCGTATGGCTGGGCTCCGGTGGATCGCACCAGATGGACGGGCGGACAAAGGGCGGTGCAGTGGCGGCCCGAACCTTCAATTCACCGCCGATTCCACCTGACTTTCCGGTTCCGGACAACCACCATTCTGGTCCCTTGACGGAGGGACGTTGGACCTTACTGCCCGGGTTTGTAAGCCTGGTGGCGCGGCAGGCTCTCTACATCCTCCGCGTCGAAGGGCCCTTGAAAGGGACGCGCCGAATCACCAGAGCAGCCCGTCGTCGCCTCTCCGACCTTATGCTGACGCGCAAGCGAAGATGAGCGGCGATAGGTCGGTCGAGCAGACTTACGATGAGCACTACTACCAAACGGGATTTGGCGGGTCGCACTACGGCCGCGAGCAGAAGTGGTTGAGGTACTTCGGCGACGTAGCCACCCACCTGGTCGCCGACCTGAGTCCTAAGACCGCACTGGACGTTGGCTGCGCTTTGGGGATGCTGGTCGAGTCGCTCCGTGACCGAGGCGTCGATGCCGATGGTATTGACATCAGCACGTTCGCTGTCTCCCATGCCCGGACGGATATCCGCGAACACCTGTTCGAAGGCTCGATCTTGGATCCCTTCCCCCGCCCCTTGTACGATCTCGTGATTTGTACCGAGGTGCTAGAGCACGTACCCCCAAAAGAGGCTCCGAGCGCTGTAGCCAACCTCTGTCGACACGCCCGACAGATCATATTTAGCTCCACCCCGATCGACTTTGCCGAGGCCTCCCACCTCAACGTCCAGCCTCGCGAACACTGGATCGAACTCTTTAGTCGGCATGGCTTCCTTCCCGACTTCGACTACGACCTCACCTTTCTCGCCGATTGGGGTCTGCGGCTCCGAACCGACCTCGATCCGATCGAGGCCCTCAAACGATGCGAGCGTCGCCAGTGGCGATTGCATACCGAGAACCTGCAACTCCGCGAGGCGCTTATAGCCAATCGTAGCGAAGCGAATCTCCGTCGTCGGATCGGGCCTGCCGCTGAACTCGAGGCCATTAAGGGCAGTAAGGTTTGGCGGTTTGCCCAGATACTGCGCCGTTTGAGGCATCCCTGGGCGCGGCGCGCAGCATGAGCCTGAAGTCTTCGAAGGGTAGAATATCGATGATTTGGTGGGAACGCCGAGGTTAAATCTTGGCGTCAGGGGGCGCCTCGGGGAACTGCGCGCCTACCGCGAACTGGTTTGGAACCTCACCCTGAGGGACCTGCGGCTGAAATACAAGGGCTCCAGCCTCGGCGTGGCGTGGAGTCTCTTGAATCCACTCCTAACGATGGCCATCTACACCGCGGTTTTCAGCCTATTTCTGCGTGCCGTCAAACTGCCACATTACTGGGCGCTCGTGCTGGGCGGCATTCTTGCTTGGACCTTCCTCGCCAACTCGCTAACGCAGGCCACGGTGAGCTTTGTACGCAATCCGAGCCTTATCTCCAAGGTCTACTTCCCGATTGAGTCCCTACCGATTTCCATGGTGCTCGCAAATCTGGTCAACTTCCTGATCCCGCTGTTCCTTCTCGTGATCGTGCTTTTCGTGGCTGGAATCCACCTCGGGGCTTCCCTGGTGCTGCTGCCGGTGATCGTTTTGGCGCAACTGTGCCTGACCATGGGATTGGCGATGGCACTGGCCAGCCTTACCGTCTACTTTCGTGACGTGGAGCATTTCCTGACCCTGGGCCTGCAATTGGCTTTCTACCTGACCCCGGTCCTTTATCCGTTGGATCCTCGCGCCATCGGAGCCGGTGCCGCCAAATTCATCCCATATGCTGAGTTGAATCCTCTAGCCTGGTATTTTCAGAGCTACCACGCCGTTCTCTATTACGGAACGTGGCCTGACATCCGATTCTTCGGACCCATGCTGGCCTCGTCGGTCATCGCTCTCGTCGGAGGCTATGCAATATTCCTGCGACTTCGAGACCGCCTGCCCGAGGAGGTATAGAAGGTGGCGGCCGCTGCAATCGAGTTGCATGACGTCTACAAGCGGTATCGGATCTACCGCCAACGCTACCAGTCCGTCAAGGAGATACTCGTCCACCGGCGCCTTGGTGAATGGCAAGACCATTGGGCGCTACGCGGCCTGGATCTCCAGGTGCGGCCCGGTACAACTGTGGGCTTGGTGGGTCCCAACGGGGCAGGCAAGAGCACGACCCTAAAGCTAATGGCCAGGATACTCGCGCCGGACCGAGGTTGGCTTAAGTCAAGTGGCCGCGTCTCTGGTCTGTTGGAACTCGGCGCGGGCTTCCAACTCGAATATAGCGGACGTGAGAACATCTTCCTCAACGCGTCGCTGCTCGGCCTCACCCGCAAACACATTCTGTCACGGCTGGATGAAATCATTGCTTTCAGTGAACTGGAGCCTTTCATCGACGATCCCTTGCGCACCTATTCCTCCGGGATGTATATGCGACTGGCGTTCGCCATTGCCATTAATGTCGATCCCGAGGTCCTGTTGGTGGATGAGATCTTCGCAGTGGGGGATCAATCCTTCCAGCAGAAGTGTCTCAATTGGCTCGGGGGCTTCCAGCACCAGGGTGGCACCATCGTCATGGTGACACACAATCTCGGGACGGTGCAGGAGATGTGCACTGAAGCAGCCTGGATCGAACATGGAAGGCTTCTGGATCTGGGGCCGCCTCAACAGGTCGTCAACAACTATGTCGACAGAGTACGTGAGACCGACCTCCAGCGACGGGAGAAAGAGTCGAACGAACCGATCCCTCCGAGCACGCCGATCGAGATCGAGCGCGTGCGCCTGGTCGATGCCTTGGGCGAGCCAGTTGGCTCCGTAGCAGCGGGGGAGAAACTGGTCATAGACATCACCTATCGGATCAACACGCACGTGCGTTCGCCCCGCGTGGGTGTGTCAGTCTTTCGCAACGACGGCGTCTACCTGTATGGCATCAACACCGGCATCGACCGTGTTTCGATACCGGAGGCGAAGGGCGAGGGATGCATCCGCCTGACCTACAGGAGCGTGAATTTGCTCGCCGGATTGTATCGATTGTCGATAGGAATATTCGACGGCCAACAGGAGGAGCGGCCGATCGTATTCCACGACAAGATCTACGGTTTTCGCGTTACTTCCGACGTCCAGGGTGAACAAGGCTTGGTTCGGTTAGACCACAAATGGGAACTGCGCCCGGCAAGCGACAGTCGGCGTGCGGCGGCAAACTGAGTACGTCGCCGGGCGCCAGCGTCATCGTCGTTAACTTCAATGGCGCCGGCACCATCCAGCGCTGTATCGAATCGCTTCGCTCCCAGGATGTGGCGTTCGAAAGGGTCGTCGTTGACAACGGCTCAACCGATGGGTCCCTCGAGTGGCTTCGTGGACAGCCAGAAGTCCGGTTGGTCGAAGCACCTGGCAACCTCGGGTTTGCGGGCGGCTGCAATCTGGGCATGAGGGCGGCGCGCGGTAAACACCTGGTGCTCCTCAACAACGATGCCTTCGCTCGTCCGGGCTGGCTGAAGTCCCTGATAGCTGCCGCGGATAGTGAGCTAGCAGCGGGAGCCATCACAAGCAAAATTGTGTACGCGGACCGGCCTGGCATTATCCAGAGTGTCGGAACCCTGCTGCTTGGCGATGGCAGTGGAGGCGACCGGGGAAGTGGTGAGGTGGATCGCGGACAGTACGCCAGGCGGGAAGAGGTGTTTGGCTTTTGTGGCGCGGCTGCCCTCCTTCGCCGGGACGCGCTGGCAGATGCGGGCCAATTTGACGAGCGCTTTTTCATGTACTACGAAGACACCGACCTCTCCTGGCGCCTTCGCCTTCGGGGCTGGTCCGTGGTCTACGAGCCAGCCGCCGTGGTCGACCACGTTCACGCTGGATCGGCTCATGAATGGTCGCCCCTATTTACCTTCCACGTCGACCGCAATCGCCTCTTCATGCTGGTCAAAAATGCGCGTACCGGTCTGCTACTCCGGAGCTTTGCTTCGCTCGCCTGGCGCGCCGTCAAGGCCCCGCGACAGACCGGACCGAACCGGCCGCCCACTGACAAGGCAGCGGTTCTCCGTTCCCTAATGGGTCACCTTCCCGGACTGCTGTGGACACGCATCCAAATCCGCTCCAGGCGGCGCACCCGGGATGCCGACATCGAGCGCTGGTTAGTCGCCCGGAGCCAATGGGACGCCCGCTCCGCGTAGGGCTCTATTCGCCCTATCTGGGGGCCACCGTAGGGGGCGGGGAGAAATACCTCGGCGTCGTCGCGGAGGCTCTTCGTGAGTCATTTCCAGATCTCAGCCTCGACCTCATCGGCTCACTGCCGATTGACCGAGGCCGCTACGAGGCGGCCCTGCATCTTGATCTGTCCCGAATAAATCTTCGGTCGACCAATCAGCGAGCCACAGGGTTGCTTTCGCTTGCTAACCGGCTTGGTTGGCTGCGCCCGATGCGCAACCGACTTCTCTCATTTCAGGCCGGGCGACATACCGGCGGGTATGACCTCCTATTGGCCATGGTCTACCGCATACCGGTAGCCTGCAATGCTCGGAGGGGATTGGTACTCTGCCAGTTTCCATACGTGCCGTCTGACCCCGACCATCTGCGCGGATACCAGGGCATCGTGTGCCAATCCGAGTATGTCCGCGGGTGGGTGGAGCGGCTCTGGAACCGACCGGCAGTGGTGTTGGAGCCTCCGGTAGAAGTGCCCGATCAGCCGCCGGACTGGAACCTTAAGCGAAATATGATTCTGTCGGTTGGCCGGTTCTTTGTCGGCGGCCACTCGAAGCGCCAGGATGCCATGGTGGAGCAGTTTCAACGCCTTTGTGACGAAGGCCTGACGGGATGGGAACTCCATCTCGCTGGTACCGTGCACCGCGACGGACCCCACGCCGGCTACTTCGAGAGTGTGGAATCGGCAGCCGCCGGATATCCGATCATCCTTCATCCAGACGCGGGCTACTCTGATTTGAGGCTGCTCTATAGCCAAGCGTCGATATATTGGCACGCCGCCGGGTACGGGGCCGACCTTGATGGCAACCCGGATGCCGCCGAGCACTTCGGGATTGCTACCGCCGAGGCGATGGCCTGCGGTGCGGTGCCGATCGTGTTTGCGGCTGGCGGCCAGGTCGAGGTCGTGCCAGCGGGCACAGGCTATTTATGGACCGAGACCGACCAACTGCGCACGCTGACTAGTCTGGTCATCGCCGACCCCCAGCAACGGCGCGCCGTTGGCGAGGCGGCTCGCCTCTCGGTGGTGCGATACGCGATTCCTACCTTCAAAATGCGGCTTGCCAAGCTGATCGGTCCCATCCTCCAAGAACTAAACCTAAGTGACGGCGAGTTCGAATGACCCGGTGGGTTCGATACCGCGGGCCCCGGCCTTGGTGTGATCTGTTGGAGGCCACCGGATTTCTGTAAGCCGGACCGCGGCTCCGCTAGGCAGCAAAGAACGCTCAGCCGCCAGCGACCCCGGCTCCGTTACCCCCGGGCCAAGGCGTTAGTCCGGAGATCAAATGTCCGCTGGGATCCGCCCAGGCCACCGTCATCATGACCACGCCACCTGACACCGCAGTGATGACCAACGAACCAGTTCCCACCGGGCCGGCGTAGGTCTTCAACGTGCGGGTTGGCATCGACGGCTATGGCCCGCTTCGCGGGCGGCAATCGCACTTGACCAACGCCAGGCGTGGGGGCGGCTTCAGCCGCCACCAATTTGGCCGGCCCCGACTCCGACGATCAAAAGCCCCTCCCCAGTCAGCACCAGCCGGACAGCTCGTGCCTACGAGCGGAAGTTGAAGTTGCTAGACCTCTGGCAACTCAGCGCTGACGCTGCCCCCCGCTACCTCCACGACTGGGGCGACCACGTCTACCGAACCCGCCTGGAACCGCTCAAGGACTTCGTCGACACCATCGATGCCCACTGGGATGACGTCCTCCGCTGGTTCCGAACTCGGATCACCAACGGCGTCCTGGAGGCCATCAACAGCCTGGTCCAAGCCGCCAAACGCCGCGCCCGCGGCTACCGGACGGACAAGCACTACATCGCCATGATCTACCTGACCGCTGGCAAGCTCACCTTCGGCTTACCCACTTGAAACAGCGAGGAGCCACTAATCTTCGGAAGCGCTGCGCGGGCGGAAGCAGGGCTCCCGCGAGAGAAGAGACTCAGTTCGGTCGACCAGTTGTCGCCGACCCATCCGATCCCAGGGGGCGGTAGTTCCGGCGGTAGTAGTCCCAGTAGTCACCGGACTTGACCCGGCGCCACCACGCCTGATTCTCACGGTACCAGTCGACGGTCTGCTGGAGTCCGTCACCAAGCGCGATGCGCGGCTCCCAGCCCAGTGCTCGCAGTTTGCGCGTGTCCACGGCGTAGCGGTAGTCGTGACCGGGGCGATCCTTCACGTACTCGATCAGTTGACGCGGCTTGTTGAGCAGCTCCAGCACCGACTGGGCGATCTCGTTGCCACTCGTCTCCACCCCGGTGCCGACGTTGTACACCTCCCCCGCGGGAGCCTCGTGCAAGACGAGGTCGATGGCCCGGCAGTGGTCCTCGACAAAGATGTAGTCGCGAACCGCGCTGCCGTCGTTGTAGAGGGGCAGCGGCAGGTCGTCGATGGCGTTGGTGATGTGGACTGGGATCAGCTTCTCCGGATATTGGTGGGGGCCGTAATTGTTGGATCCACGAGTGATGAGCAGGGGAAGCCCATGACTGCTGGCGTAGGACCGCGCTATCATCTCGCCGCCGGCCTTGCTGGCCGAATAGGGACTCCGGGGACGCAGCGCATCCTCCTCCCCCGACCTCCCCTGGCTCACGTCACCGTAGACCTCATCGGTGCTGACCAAGAGAAACACCTCGTGGCGGTGCTTGCGGGCGGCCTCACAGAGGACGGCTGTGCCGAGGACATCGGTGGTGATGAACGCGAAGGGGTCCAGGAGCGAGCGATCGACGTGGGTTTCGGCGGCGAAGTTGACGATGGCGTCGACCTGGCCGGCCAGCTCTTCAACCAGCGGGGCATCGCAGATGTCGCCGTGTATGAAGCGGTAACCGATTTGGCCGTCAAATTCGGCCAGATTCTCCGGGTTTCCGGCGTAGGTCAATTTGTCCAGGACCCAGATCTCCGTCTGCGGACGCTCGCGGCGTAGGAGGCGGACGAAATGGGAGCCGATGAAGCCCGCCGCCCCGGCCACCAGCAACCGCCCAAAGCGCCGACTCACAGGTCAGATGATCTCGGGAAACTTGGTCCAGTCATACCCGATTTCCGGATCGTCGTGGCGGATGCGGCCCTCGTCGGCCGGGTTGTACACGTTTGAAGTGACGTACAGAAGGTGGGTGGTCCGCAACGCGCGACAGCCGTGAGCCACGCCGGGCGGGATCTTGAGGCAGGTGGAGGGGTAGTCGTCTCCCATCAACAATTCCACCGTCTGTCCCCGTGTAGGCGAATCCGGGCGAAGATCGTGGAGGGCCACCTTGAGGGCGCCAATCGCATACCACCAGTCGGTCTGCGTTTGGTGCAGATGCCACGCCTTGGCAGAGCCCGGATGCATCAGCGAATGGCTCCACTGACCGAAATGTCCGAAGAAGTCATCCGTCTCTCGGATGACCTCGCGAAAGAATCCCCTCTCGTCGGTGTGGGTGACCAGCTCCTTGATCTCGACTCCCTGCAGCATCTTCTCCCTCAAAGCCGATTCACGCCGTGCGAGCGCACGAAGTCGTTGACCGTGTAGTAGGCATCGATCGATTCGCCCGCGTCACCCCAGAACCCTTCGATGACGTCGTATTCCATGGTCCCGTTGCGCACAAAGTGATTGTTGACGTCGGTGATCTCCAATTCTCCTCGCCCCGAGGGCTTGAGGCTGGGCAGTACATCCCAGACCGTCCGGTCGTACAGGTAGACGCCGGTGACGGCGTAATCGCCAGGCGGCTCGGAGGGCTTTTCGACGATCGCGGAGATCCGCCTCTGGCTGTCGATGGCCGCCACCCCCAGATGCCGGAGGTGCTCCTTCTCGATCACCCGCGAGAGCACGATCCGAGCCCCGGCGGGCTGGGTTTCGAAGGCCTCGATTGAAGACCGCAGGCAGCGCTCGAAAATGTTGTCGGCCAGCATGACCACCGCCTTGTCGCCGCCCACAAAACGCTGCGCCAGACCGAGGGCTTCGGCGATCCCGCCCGGGCGCTCCTGATAGGCGTAGAGCAGGCGGTCGATGCCGAACTGGTGCCCGTTGCCGAGCAGGCGGAAGAACTCTCCCGCGTGAATCCCGCCCGTCACCAGCATCAACTCACTGACGCCGGACTTGACCAGCGCCTCGATGGCAAAGCTGATCATGGGCCGGTCGTAAATCGGCAGCAGGTGCTTGTTGGTGATGCGGGTCAGGGGGTCGAGGCGGGTGCCGCTCCCGCCCGCCAGGATCACGCCTTTCAAATCGGATGGATTGTAACCGGCTCCCCTCGGGGCCGGTCGGAGCGACCGATGAAAGCCACCGCCGGGGCCGGACGGCGCCCCTTTCTACAAGCTCTTGTGCCACACTGCGCCATCATGCCTCGGGGCGAGCCCTGGCCACGCACCATCCTCCACGTGGACCTGGACGCCTTCTATACCTCGGTGCACCAGCGCGACGATCCCGCCCTGCGCGGCCAACCGGTCGCCGTCGCCGGCGCCTCGCGCCGGGCGGTGGTGGCAGGGGCTTCCTACGAGGCCCGTGCTTACGGGGTGCAGAGCGCCATGCCGCTCTACGAGGCGATCGCAAACTGCCCCAATCTGGTGGTGGTGCGCCCTGACCCTCCGCGCTACCGCACCGCCAGCCGCCGTGTCCATCAGATATTTCGTCGTTTCACCGCCCCCGAGTTGATTGAACCGGTGGCGCTGGACGAAGCCTACCTCGACGTCACTGTGCGCTCCCGGCACGGAGCCCAGTCAGCTGAGGATCTGGCCCGGCGCATCAAGCAGGCGGTGCGCTCGGAGGTGGGGCTGACCGCCTCGGTGGGAGTGGCGACGAGCAAGCTGCTGGCCAAGGTGGCGGGGGCCAGCCGCAAACCGGATGGCCTGGTGCTGGTGTTGCCCGGCACCGAGGCAGACTTTCTGGGCCCGCTCCCAATTGGGGTCATCCCCGGCCTGGGTCCGAAAACCGAAGAACGTCTGCGCCTGGCCGGGGTTCGCTCGGTGGGTGAACTGGCGGGTCTGGAGACGCAGCGGGCGGTGCAGATGCTGGGCAGCACGGGGGGCGTGCTGCAACGCCTGGCCCAGGGCCGCGATCGGACACCGGTCAGCGGCCTGCGCAAGGCCAAGACCATCTCCGCCGAAACCACCTTTGAATACGACGTGGTGGGAGTTGAGGGCCTGGAAGCAGCGCTTCACGATCTGGTGGCTCGGGTTGGCGAGCGTCTCCTCGCCGAAGGCGTGCGGGCCCGGACGGTGTACGTGAAATTGAAGCTGGCCGACTTCCAGCTGGTGAGCCGCCAGGTCAGCCGAACCGCTCCCACCGACGACATCCAGACCATCTTCCTGGCCGCGCGGACGGCACTGGACAAGTCCCACCTGGGCCGGCGCCCGGTGCGACTGCTGGGTGTGGGCGTGTCGGGCCTGGAGCACCCACGCCCGGATCTACAGATGACCCTCTTCGCCTGACCGCAGCAGAGAACCGCGGTCGGGGCGGGCGGCGCTACGCGGGGGCGTCGGAGGTGGCACCGTCGCCGCCAGCCTCGGGGTGGGCCCCGCGACGTCGCCGGCGCCGGCCGTTACCTGAGGCCGCGGGGCCGGCACCGGGCCGACCCTCGAGAGCCGACCGATCCACGGTCTTGCGTGGTAGCACCGCCAAGAGATCCCCCAGACACTCCCATCCGAACTGCCGGCGACCGCGGCGGACCAGCTCTCGAAACACCATGGCGGTCGCCTGGGCGTCTCCCAGGGCGGCGTGCTCGGGGGAGGCGTCGAGTTCAAGTTCGGCCACCACCCGGGCCAACCCTGGGGTCTGTCCCGCCGGCCAGTCGAGGACCAGGCGGGCCAGGGCGGAGGTATCGAGCATGGAGTGTGGAAGCGGTTCGTTGAGACCGCGCCCAATCAGATACGTGTCAAAGGCGTCATGGCTGTGCTCGACCAGCGCCGCCCCGTTGGAGAAATGAAGGAATGCGCGACGCGCATCGCCAAATTGGGGCGCGCCATCCAGCATGCCCCGGCTGATGAGGTGGCGGCGGCGGGCAAAACTGTTGATGGGGGCGCGGGTGTGAACCAAGGTGTTGAACAACGACAGACTGCCCTGGAGCCGAAAGCGCTCGGCACCGATTTCGATCACCAAAAACGGCGTCGTGCCGGTGGTCTCGATGTCGAGGGCCACAAACTCGGCCTCATCGAGAGGCGTCAGGGGATCGGTTTCGCCCGCTTGGAGTGGGGACGGCTCCCAGGGCACCGAGGCCGAGGCACCGCGTGGTTTCAGGAGCACCGGGCGCGAGTTCAATAGGCGTTCTTGTGCGTCCAAACTCGGGCCACTGTGATGAGCAGAATCTTGAGGTCGAATGCCAGGCTCCAATTCTCGATGTAATACAGGTCATAAATGAGGCGCTCCTCGACCGGGGTCTGGCCCCGCAGGTCATTGGCCTGCGCCCAGCCCGCCAATCCCGGCCGCACCAACTGCCGATCGGCGTAGCGTGGCCACCGCAGGCTGAATTCCCGCACGAAGGTGGGCCGCTCGGCCCGCGGGCCGACCAGGCTCATGTCTCCTCGCACGATGTTCCAGAGCTGAGGCAGCTCGTCCAAGGATAGACGGCGGAGGACGCGGCCGATGGGCGTCCGGCGCGGATCGGCGGTGGTGGCCCAGACCGGGCCGCTCTCAATCTCCGCGTTCACCCGCATGCTGCGGAACTTGTGCATCTGGAAGGTCCGTCCGTGCATCCCCACCCGCTCCTGGTGCAGGATCACCGGTCCTGGCGAGGTCAGCTTGACCAAGAGGGCGATGAGCAGCAGAAAGGGTGAGGTGACGATCAACCCCAGGCTCGCCCCAACCAGGTCAAAGGCGCGCTTCAACCCCGTCGCGCTCCCCTCCATGTCCAGCCCGTGTCGGAAGAGGAGGATCGGTATGCCGTCGATGTGCTCGGCGCTGACCCGGCTGGTCATGAGCTCGAGCATTCCGGGCAGGAGGCGGAATTCGACCTCCGAACGACGGCACTCGTCGATCAGTTCCAGAATGCGCTCCTGGCTGACCGACGAGAGGGCAAAGAAGACCACGTCAATCTCGCCTCCCTGGACCATCTCCACCAGCGCCTCGATCCCCGCCAGCACCTCGACGCCGCCGGTTTTCTCGCCCGCCGGCAGGTCGTCGGTCAAGACCCCCTCGACCCGGTAGCCGTAGTCGGGAAACATGCGCAGGCGCTGGATCAGCAGATCGGACGCGGGTCCCGAGCCAACGACCAGGGCCCGATCCATGTCCAGGCCTCGCAGGCGTCGGCGTCCCCGGCGGAGGCGAAACAGGTAGCGAGCCAGAGCGATCAGAATGCCCCCCCACACCAGCCAGTAGAAGAAGGTGAGGCGGGAATAGGAAAAACCCCGATAGAGACCGATCAAGGCGAGGTCGAAGAGGCCCACGACCGCCATCGCCCCGATCAGTGAAAAGAGCTCGTCGATGAACAGCAATCCTCTCCGGACGCGGTAGACGCGCATCAGCCCGAAGACTCCGATCACCGTCAGCGCCAATACCGGAGCGGCGGCCAGGTAGTGGACGAAATCTGGTTCCGCCCCGCCCGTGATGCTGTGGTTGAAGGGCGGGAGGTTATAGCGCGACCAGTACCCAACAAACAGGCCCAGGATGGCCATGGCCGCATCCACCGCCACCCGGAGCCATAGATTCCCCTCGTCGTGTCTCATCGCTTCCGCCTCCGGGCGCCCGACCACGCCCGCTTCAGGAGGTCCGTCTCCTCCGCTTCCAGGGCGCGGGCGGCTACCAGGCAGCCGGTGTAAAGCGCGGCCGCACCGGCGATCACGGGCAGCAGCCACAGACCCGTGACGGCCCGGAAGGGCAGCAGGCCGAGCCCCATAACAGCACCCGCCAGCAGCACCCGCCAGCTCAGCCTCCAGACTGGAATCGGGGCTAGGTAGCGGGCGGTCAGGGCCCATCCGAAGAGTCCCAGCGCAACTTCGGTGAGCACGGTTGCCCAACTGGCGCCCAGGTAGCCGAAGGGGGGGATCAAGACCAGGTTTAGGGCCAGGTTCACCACCATCGAGCCGAGGGCGGCGAGCGTGAACATGACCTGGCGGTCAATCGAGGTCAAGGCAGCGATGAAGGCATTGTTGACGAACATGAAGACAATGGCCAGGGAAAGGACCTCCAGCGCCGGAGCCGAGGCCGAAAAGACGTAGATCGGACGCAGCCCCAGCACCAGCATGTAGGTTCCGATCCCGATCGGCCAGCCCAGTATGAGCAAGGCCTTGAAAAATCGTGCCACCGCCCAGGGCATGCGGTGGGCCAGGTCGCGGTGGTACACCGATAGCACCGGGAAGACGACGTTCAGCATCGAGGCGGGTATGAATAGGAGCGCCTCAAAGGGCTTGTAAGCCGCCCCATAGATTCCGGTCTCCCGGTCTCCGCGAAGCCAGTCGAGAATTGGGACATCGATCTTGAAGTAGATCGTGGTGATGAGGAAGGCGAGGGCAAAGGGCAGGCCCTGCCAGATCCAGTGGCGCAGGAAGCGCAAATCCAGTGCGATCCCAATCCGGGCGATACCGCTCGCCCGAAGCGTGACCAGGTAGTAGCCGCAGACGAACAGATAGCTGCCCGCATACGACCACAGGAAATAGGTCACGCTTCCGCCCTGGTGCACTCCCCAGGCCACAAGGGTGAGCAGGACGAGAGCTTGGAGAATGATTGCCACCGCCTCCAGTCCGAGTCTGCGCACGGCATAGAAGGCGCCCCGCAGGAGTCCCGAATAGGACGACAGGAGCATCATGAAAAAGCCCGGAACGATGTACTCGGCCTTGCCCTGAACCGCGAGTACGACGCCGAACACGGCCAGTGCGACGAGGGCGAAGAACCCGCGGGCGGTGGCCAGATTGGACAGGAAGCGCCCGATTTGGGCCGGTTCGCGGGCGCCCTCGCGCTGGAACAGGGGATTGAAGCCCAGGTCCAGAATCACGGCCACCAGCGCCGAAACGTTAACCACATCCACAAACCGACCCGTCCCGGCCGGACGCAGATGCCGCTCGAGCAGGACCACGGTCACGAGCGCGAGCAGTTGCGCCGCCACGCGGGCGCCCAGGACGATGGTGGTATTGCGGAGCGCACCCGGGCCGGCCTCTGAAATAGGTCCCGAGCGCATCACCCCGTCGGCGGGAACGTCCTCCAAGTGGGCCGATCTTAGCGCGTTGGGCGCGCCTCCCCGACGCAGGCCAAGTTTCCCGCTGTGATAGATTTCAAGATCGGAACCGGTATTTCCTTTTGGAGCAAACCAAGATAGCCAGCGACGCGGAGATGAACCCAACCGGAACCGGCCTGCAACGTCCGGTCACACGACGGAATTTCATCGTTTGGTACCTGGCCGGACTGCTGACCGCGCTGGTGGTCGCTCTGGTCCTCCCCATCGTGATCTTCATCTATCCCCCAGCCGGCAAGAGCAAGCCCGAGGATTTGAAGGTCACCCTCAGCAAGCCGCTGGACCAGCTAGGGGAATTGGAGGCGGTCAACTTTCAGGCCCCGCCCAGCTCTGGCTTTGTGATGAAGAACGGCGGCGGTGACAACTATCCGGGCAAAATCACATTTGCCGGTTACGCCATCAAAGTGGGAGGTGCCATCCAGGTCCTCTCTTCAACCTGCTCTCACCTGGGTTGTTCGGTCTCCTACGAGGCCGCGCAGCACATTTTCGCCTGCCCCTGCCACGGATCCCGCTTCCACGCCAACGGCACCGTGGCCCACGGGCCCGCCACCGCCCCGTTGAGCGATCTAACCTGGTCCAAGGGGCCCGATTCCAGCACCATCAATATTCGCGGCTTGTCACTCCCAGGGGTCGGATAACAAATGGCCAGCTTTCCTCATCCACGCGATCTGCAGAAGGGTTTCGTCGACTGGTTGGATGCGCGCTACCCGTTCACCAAAACGGTCGACGAGGCGCTCTACCAGCGGGTACCCAACTTCGCCAACGCCTTCTACTACTGCTTTGGCGGGATGGTCTTCATGCTCATCCTGTTCCAGATCCTGAGCGGGATCTTCCTGGCCTTCTACTACGTGCCCGATGCGGCCGGTAATCCGGCCCCGGCCTACACCAGCGTCAAGCTCATCACCAACCAGGTCTATCTGGGCTGGCTGGTGCGTGGCGTCCACTTCTGGGCGGCCAACCTGCTCGTGGTCATGATCGTGCTGCACATGGCGCGCGTCTTCTGGACCGGGTCGTACCGGGCTCCGCGCGAACTCAACTGGATGGTGGGCGTGATCCTGCTCCTGATCATCCTCGCCTTCTCGTTGACGGGCTATCTGCTGCCCTGGGACACCAAGGCCTACTGGGCCACCTCGGTCACCATCCAGATCGCAGCCTCAGCGCCGATTCTCGGCCATCTGATCCAAACCATCCTCCAGGGCGGGCCCACGCTCGGTCCGGACACGTTGCAGCGCTTTTTCGCCATCCATGTCTTTATCCTGCCGGCGCTGGTCACGGTGCTGATGTACGTGCACTTCCGATTGATCCGACAGCACGGGATCTCCGAGCCGCTCTGATGGCGGGATCAGCCGGCATCGAGACGACGCTCTGGGACGGATACCTGAAGCAGGGGCCGGGGGCGGCAACGGCGGCGGTTCCCATCGTCGAGGTGGGCGGGCACGGGCACACGCTGGAGCCGGAGTACAAGAGGATGCCGATCGGTCCCGATCACATCCTCTACCCGATCCTGATCGGGCTGGCCCTCTTCCCCATCCTGATGGGATCGGTGGGCCACCATCTGGCCGACGACCTGCCCGAGGACGAGACGCATCCGTTCTTCCCCGACCACTTCTGGCCCTACCCGATCATCATGATCATCCTGCTTGTGGGGGTCGGGGTCATGGCCGCCTTCGTCTCCCAGAACATGCAACTCGAGCAGTCCGCCGACCCTCGAGCGGTGGTGGTGCCCCGACCCGACTGGTACTTCCTCTTTCTATTCCAGTTCCTCAAACTCGGACCTGAACTGATCATGTCGTTAGTGGTACCGCCGCTGGCGGTGATCGTGCTCCTGCTGTGGCCGTTCATCGATCGCTCCATGGGCATGTCGTTGGCGCCCCGGATGGGCTGGGCTTCGTGGCCCAAGCCCGGTCGCAATCTGATCACCGGCACCATCTGGGTGGTGATCATTGCATTCATCGTGCTGCTGACCTTCTGGGCACTCAGCGGATGGACGGTGTTCGGCATCACCGGGGCGTAAGCGGCTTACGATCGTCTGGGCGCCTGGGGGTCCACGCATTTTGACCTTCTTGCTCATTACCCCGAGCTCCGGTCGGCCTCAGAGATGGCTGAATCCCGCCCGCAAATCAGGACCGGCGCGACCCGCAGGAGGTGCCCATCTCACAGTGGTGCATCGCGTACGACTAACCCGAAGTTCCTGAGTTGATTCGAATTCAACCTGTATTCGAGGCAGGCCTGCAGACGTAGCCATTAACGGTATTGACAGGACGGCCGAAGTCGGCTACTATTGGTATGT
>Ga0207933_1000147_pt1 | contig 72537 bp, 61 predicted proteins | sample NGESurdeep092012_4_FD_184488 | JGI IMG/M metagenome (GOLD analysis project Ga0207933, IMG submission 184488) | Arctic peat soil microbial communities from Barrow, Alaska - NGEE Surface sample F53-3 deep-092012 (SPAdes) | ecosystem: Environmental > Terrestrial > Soil > Wetlands > Peat ...
TTCAATGGCTTCGTTCGTGGTCATGTTGTCCTTGCCGACGTAACGCTCCAAATGATCCCAATACTCGTCGGCCATCGTGAACCAATCGTCTGGCGAACGAAAGCCACGCACGAAACCGTTATTAAAAACGAACCAATCGTGATTAGTCAGCCATATAGCGCCGCCGATAGAATCCTTGTAAGGACTTGGACTGAAATGAGCGACTTGATCTGCGGTGACAGGTTGGGCTATTGGCAGGTCCAGTTGTTTGGCGCATTCAGAAAAATGAGGAAGAAGAGCAACCAGCATCGCGTTGGAATAGGTTGCCGTCATGTGGATGAGTTGCAGCATAATTTTCGCGGTTATGGTTTTGCCAGCGGCGCGTTGGTCGCGATCAAAGCTTTTCTGCGCTGCTTTTCGAGATATTCAAGCTGCACTTGTGCCTGATGATTGCTGATTTCGGCATTATATTTATCAATCAATGGCTTGCCCATTTCAGGATTTATTTTATTGAGCGTCCATTTCCCATCCCTCGGCCAACTATTGAAACCATTGGATTCAATCATCCCAAGCAGAATCGGCGACCACGGCCCGGCGTTTGTGCCGAAATGTCCAATGGCATGGAATCCATACATTGGAACTAGAGAAGGCCCGTTGGTTTCCGCGTTAATGCAGTCCAGCAATGCGGGCACGACACGCTCCGGGTCTTGATGAATATCTCCCAAAGCAATCGCTGTCATTTCGCGGACGCCGGGGTTTTTATCTTTAAGGCCACGCAGTAAGACCGATATAATCATCTCTGGGTCGCCGTCCGAGTGCGCCAAAAATATCGCCGCATATCCGCGCGTTGCCGCAGGGCCATGCCGGAAACATTGAATCAAGACGGGAACTTTCACCCGGTGCCAGATTTGATGCCACGGAATGCACGCGCCCACGACCGCGATGATTAAAATCGTGAAAAGCCAAACAACGGTTTGACGAGAAAGCTTCATCTAATTCACGCTGGATTTTTTTAATTGTTATACTGGCCAAAATGCAAATCGTAATATCCAAAAACCTGCATCTGATTCAACCAGTTAAACGACCACGTAACATCGCCATAGCCGTTGTATTCATTCCATTTTAATTGGCCAATAGGTCGCAATCATCCAGCCACACGAAGCGATAGCGGTGCATTGCAGGGGCGGCGGAAATTTTCATGGAACTTTACTTTTATCGAACCGGCGGTGCAGCCGGGTTCGTTTGAATGCCGGGCGATGATTTTTTCAGATGTGTCAACGACGGGTTGGATGTGCGGATTAAATCAGGGGCCTTCGCGCGAATAAACATCTTGCCTGAAATATGCCTGCGATAATCCGATTCCAGTTCCGGCACGACATCTATCTTCGGAAGCGGCCGCACGAATTTCTTGCCGATTAAAGTCGCTCCGACAATCCTCTTTCGTAACAAATCTATATCGAATTGGATTTGGTAAACGTTCGTTTGCATCTCGTCCGAGCTTTCCCAGTCCATGCGGCAATAGGCGTAACGCTCATTTTTCTTGTCTACCGCATTTTCAAAACTGGTGGGTGGATTGTCCAAGTGGAAATCTTCCGGATGGTAGCCCAATTGTTGGAAGGCATCGCGGGCGAATTCAATGGCTTCGTTCGTGGTCAGGCAATTTTGATCGAATGCTGCCCAATTTGTTTTTGTCTGACTTTCTTCAAACCAGTCATCCGGCGAACTAAACTTGGTGACGAAACCGGCTAGGAAGGTGAACCAGAAATGATTGGTCAACATGACGGTGCAGCTAAAGCCATCGTTGGTGTAGTAGAGCGGCGGAAGGTATAAAAGAACTTGATCGCCGATCAATGGTTGTGAAATTGGCAAATTCAGCTTTTTGGTAAAGTCGGCTACATAAGGAAGTGTGGCCGTCAATGTGGCATTGGAGTAGGCTGGAGTCATGTGAACGTAAGGCATTCGACTTTGCATCAATGCCATTTGACCGAACACTCCGGCATTTCGATAATTCGTTTCCAAATCCGGCGTAACAGTGATTTTGGGATCAGATCGCCAAAATCTTCGGCTTATTAGATTCATCCCCACAATCTGCTTGCGCTGCATGTCAATGTCGAACTGGATGTAAGAGTCCAAGCCAAGCCAGTTTCGGATTTTGGAGTTCGGGCTGTTCCATTCGATGCGGCAATAGGGCATATGACCCAGCCGTTTGGAATTGATCGGTCCCTCAAAACTTGTTGGCGGACCATCTGCCTGAAATTCTTCCGGCTTGTAACCGAGTTTGCGGAAGGAGTCACGCGCCAATTCAATGGCTTCATTGGTGGTCATGTTGTCCCTGCCACGGTAACGTTTGAAATATTCCAAGTCGTCCCAATTATCATAAGTATTGTTAAACCAATTGGTCGGCGAACGAAAACTCGACACATACCCGGATGTGAAGGAAAAAAAATAGTGATTGGTCAACCAAAGGCCGCCGCCAATTTCACCCTCCCACGGCGAAATATTGAAATGGGCAACTTGACTGGCGGTAACCGGCGCCGGAATTGGCAAGTCCAGTTTTTTCGCGCAGTCCGATATATGCGGCAGAATCGCTACCAGCACGGCATTGGAGTAGGCTACCGTAACATGAATCAAAAACATTGGTATAAATTAATAGTTGTCCAATCCAAAGGTTAAACCCCAAAAGCCGTAAACTTTCATGGAGTCGTCATTGTAGCCACTAACGCCAGGCTGAGTGGCTCCATAGTGGATGGCAGCTTTTATTCCGTGGCCATTCAGCAGCATATCCGTTTGAATGCCGGTAATAAAATTCACATGGTCGAGGTTGATCTGTCCGGTATTGGCTCCAAAGCCGATCCCTTTGTCTTCCGGCCAAGCGACAAAAGCGGAATAGCGCATGGACGCATCTGCATAGTCTTGACCCAGGACATTTTCTCTGTGGATCATGCCAAACGCTTCCGGCAAGCTACCCTTGGCCGTGCTGCATCCATCCAGAAAAACAAAACGGAATGAATGGCGATTGGTCTGTCCGGCAGGAAGCGTGTGCAACACGCTCCCAATTTCAGTGGCGGAAATGTAACGATTGGTGTTCGCCGGATTGTAGCCGAGTCCATTCGGTCCGCCATGCCCGAAATAAACCAGATTTCGTGAATCTGGATTATAAAGGGCATTCCGAAATGCCTGCCAGTCAGTATTGCCTTGCGGATTACTAGAACCGTAGTTCAGGGCATAAGCGTCCCAATTCCCATTATCATCCTCCGAGGCCGGCGGGCTGACCTGCCAGCTAACTTGTTTTGCTCCGCCGATGAATCCGCTGAGTTCAGCATACAAAAGATCCGAGTTATTGTAGTTATCCCAGGCATGTTGAACGACCGCCACCCACGCGCCCGGACCAGACCATTGCTCCAGGTGTTTGTAAATCGGCGGCGTGACGGGGTCAACATATTCGGTTGAAATATAAAAGATGAAAAAATTATCGTTGGTATGCGCCACGCCATTGTAATCAATTAAATTCCATTCAACTCCAATATCTCCGTCATCTGTATGGCCGGTAAAACTTCCAACATAAAGATACTGACTGTCATACACATCAACCTGCCAATCCGTATTTGTATGCGCCGAGGTCGCCCGAATCAGCAGTGAATTACCCAATTCACCAAACTCCGGCATCCAGTTGGGATAAGAAATTTCATTCGAGACGGTCACCGATACGGGCGGTGAATCGGCTTCCCACAACCCGCCGTTGGTGTCATCCCATCGCGCGCTCGCTGAAATCTGATGCACGCCGTTGCTCATCAAGGTCGTGTCCACGATCAACGCCAGCGGAACAGCGAGCGGGGCAGTTTGGATCGAATTGCCCACCGGCGAATCATCTTCCGTCAGGCTCAGGGTCGAAACCGTGCCGCTGGCATTGGCCAGTTCCACGGGAAGACTGACCATGCCTGAAAGGATCATGCCATTCGTAAGCCCGAATAGATGCGCGCCATCGCGCACGACGCGATAAAAGCCGGTGGTGGAGGAGAACGTGTTGGTGCCGGTGGAACTATTGGTTCCATTCGGGTCAATGGAGCCGACATTGGTGTTGCCGGCAATGAGCGGAGGATAGGGCACACTGTTGGGGTCAACAAAATGCGTGATGTTCGTGCCAGAATCAGCATTCAGATTATCGGTGAGGGTCGCCCACGAATCGGTTGCGCCCAAAGTGTTCCGAGATTGCACCAAGTAAGTCTCGCTGCCGTCGTCCACGCTCGGCCAGGAGAGCACGGCATTGGTGGATTGAATCGAGACTTGAAGACCTTCGATGGCGAAGGTTTGAAGTGTGACTAGAGACAGGCAGCAGGCGAGAACACAACCCACTATCAGCCTAACAATAATTCTTTTCATGGCTTTCATAGTTTTATTTTTTGATTTTTCATCCGAGCATTTTGCCCGGACTCGAACCTCCTGCGAACCTTGAAGAAAGCGCGCCCAGCGCACTCTCTTTCAGGGAATCACGACCAAGCGATGCCCTCACGACAAGCACGCCAGACGCGCAACTCGCGCGTCTTGGTATTTGTCGTGAAAATTATTGGTCGTGATTTTCGAAAGAGATTCGAGTCCTCGCAACGCAAAGACTCTATGCCAAGAAAATGAAAGAATTCTTGGCTTTGGAAAAGAACTGTCAAAGATTTTAGCCGATTATCAAAGAAAGGCAAGTTGCGATTTGAAAAGAAAAAACCGGCCGGAACGATTGCTCATTCAATGGCGTTGGAAAAATCCGGCGGCAAAACTCCGCGATAAAAATTAAACAAAGTTTTTTGCGTTTAAGCATGAGTCTGCATTGACATTTGCCGCATTAGATGAAAAGTTCTTGCGCGTTCCAAAATTAAAATTCGCGATGACAAAACGTCGTGGCTGAAAAAGACGATTATCTATTGGATTTGTTGATTGATCTGGGCTTCACCAATGCCGATCAAGTGGCAAAGGCGCGCTCGGAAGCGGAAGCGGCGGGCGTGGGCATCGTGGATTTGCTGGTGGCCAACCACGTCATCAAACCGGCGGACGTGACGCAGGCGAAGGCGGCGCAGTTCGGCGCGGAAGTGGTCAATCTGGCGGGCTTGAAGCTGGAGGACGAGGTCATCTCCATCATCCCGCGCCACATCGCCAAAAAATATCGCGCGGTTCCCATTTTCAAGGTGGACGGCAAGGTGGGCGTGGCCATTGCCGATCCGTCCGACCTGAACACGATTGATTCGCTCACGCATTTGCTGAATGCGGAAATTGAATTGCGCGTTGCCTCGGAGCAGGACATTGAGAATGCGCTCAACAGATATTATGGCGCGGACAAAAAAACGATGGCAGAAGGGGCCTTTGCCGACGTCATCCAGGAATTGACAGAAAGCGAAGTCCATGTCGGCCCGCTGGATGACGACGGCGGCTCAGTGGACGCCGACGCCCCGCTCATCCGCCTCGTCAATCAAATCATCATTGACGCTTTCAAATTGCGCGCGTCGGACATTCACTTGGAACCGCTGGAAAAAAGATTTCGTTTGCGTTATCGGATTGATGGGGTGATGCAGGAAGTCAAAGCGCCGCCGAAACGGTTGCAGGCTTCCATCATCGCGCGCTTGAAGATTCAGGCAAACATGGTCATCTCCGAACATCGCGTTCCGCAGGACGGACGCATCCAGGCCAAGATCGGCACGAAGCTGATTGACTTGCGTGTTTCCTGTTTGCCGACGAACCACGGCGAAAGCATCGTCATGCGTATTTTGGACAAGGAAGGTCTGAAGCTGGGTCTGCCTGAACTTGGATTTTTCACGGACGATCAACAGACGTTCGAGCGGCTCATCGCGTTGCCCGACGGAATTCTACTCGTCACCGGCCCCACCGGTTCCGGCAAAACCACGACGCTTTATTCCTGCCTCCATTTCATCAACCGTCCCGACCGCAAAATCATCACCGTCGAAGACCCGGTGGAATATATTCTGGCCGGCATCAACCAGGTGCAAGTCAGCGAAACCGTCGGGTTAAGTTTCGCCACCGCCCTGCGCGCGATTCTGCGCCAGGCGCCCAACGTCGTCATGCTCGGTGAAATTCGCGACGTGGAAACGGCGAGCATTGCCATCAACGCGTCGCTCACCGGCCATCTGGTTTTTTCCACGCTGCACACCAACGATGCGCCCGGCGCGGTGGCGCGTTTGGTGGACATGGGAGTCAAACCATTTTTGGTCGCATCTTCCACGCGTTGCCTCATGGCGCAACGGCTCGTGCGGAAAATTTGCAAAAAATGCGGCCAGCCTTATGTGCCCAACGATTCGGAAATGCACGCGCTCGGTTTGACGGCGGACATGTTGCGGACGGCGACGCCGATGAAGGGACGCGGCTGCGCCAATTGCAACAACACGGGAAATCGCGGACGCTTCGGCATCTTTGAAATCTTTGTGATTGACGACGAAGCGCGCAAACTGATTTATGATCAAGCGCCGACTTCCGTTTTGCGCGCGCGCGCGCGGGAAATGGGCATGAGAACCTTGCGCGAAGACGGCATCCGCAAAGTCCTCGCCGGCCTGACCACGCCCGAAGAAGTCATCCGTTCCACCGTCGGCGACGAATCTTAAAGAAAGAATTTAGAATGAAGAATGCAGAAACAAAAATAATGAAGGGCAAAAATTTTATTTGCGATACAAAAATTTTCTGCCTTCTGCCTTCTCCTTTCTACCTTTAATTATTTATGTCCTACTCCATGTCAGACCTGTTGCAACTCGTCGTCTCCGAAGGCGCGTCCGATTTGCACATCCGCGTTGGCTGCGCGCCCACCATCCGCGTGCATGGCACGCTGCACCGCGTGGAAGGCCCCGCGCTTTTGCCCGAAGACACCGAGGAACTCATGCGCAGCATCACCTCGGAAGAAAACATCCAGCATGTGCGCGAGAATGGCGGCGCAGATTTTGCCTTTGCCTTTGGCGAAGTCGCGCGCTTTCGCGTGAGCGTTTTCAAGGAGAAAGGAAATTTCGGCATCGTGCTGCGGCAAATCCCCAACAAACTCTTGAGTTTCGAGCAGATCGGCCTGCCCGAATCGGTGAAAGAACTTCTGTTCAAGCCGCGCGGATTGATTCTCGTCACCGGCCCGACGGGTTCCGGCAAATCCACCACGCTCGCCTCGCTCTTGAACATCGTGAACGAAACGCGGGAAGAAGTGCATTTAGTGACGATTGAAGACCCGATTGAGTATTATCACAAACATAAAAAAGCGCTGATCACGCAACGCGAAGTTCACGTGGACGTGCCGAGTTTTGCCGAGGCTTTGCGCCGCGTGTTGCGCCAGGACCCGGACATGATTCTGGTCGGGGAAATGCGCGATTTGGAAACGATTGAATCCGCGATCACGGCGGCGGAAACCGGCCACTTGGTTTTCGGCACGTTGCACACGACCGGCGCGGCCAAGACGATTGACCGGCTCGTGAACGCTTTTCCGCAAAACCAGCAGGAGACGATTCGCATCCAGCTTTCGACGGTGTTGCAGGCGGTGATTTCGCAATTGCTGGTTCCGCGCATTGACAAGCCGGGCCGCGTGGCCATTTTTGAAATCATGATCAACACCCCGTCCATCGCCGCGCTCATCCGCGACAATAAATCTTTCCGCATCCAGTCGGACATCCAGACCGGCTCGAAATGGGGCATGGTGACGCTCGACTCTTTTCTGATGGACAAATACCATGAAGGCCTGATTTCGCGCGAAGAAGTCATCACCAAATCGCAAGACGCGACGACCATCATGGCGAAATTGCAGGAATACGACCTGGCGCAAGCCGTCGCCCAAAAAGCCGCCGGCAAAGGCGCAAAATAATTTTTGACATGGCCGAAGAAATTTCCAACCCGCTGCTCTCGCTCATCAAAGAGCAGGGACTCGTTGACGACCTTCAATACGAGGACGTGCTGGGCGAGATCAAGCGCACCAACACGCCGGCGATCCAGGTCTTGCAGGATTTTGGCCTGATGCGGCTGGACGATATTTTGCACGTCGAGGCCAATGCCATCGGCACCGAAGTTGTCTCGCTGCGCGACCGCGAAATTCCCCCGGAAGTTTTGAATCTGATTCCCGCACGAGTCGCGCAAATGTATCGGTGCGTGCCCGTCGCGGTGAACAATGGCATTGTTCAAGTCGCGCTGGCCGACCCGCTGGAACCGGCGCGCGCGGATGAAATTCAATTTGCCGCCAAATGCGAAATCCAGATCGTCGTCGCCGATCCCGCTGAAATTGACAAGACGATTGACCGGCTTTACGGCCAGACCGAGACGGGAAGTTTTTCGGATATTTTGAAGGAACTCGGCGCGGACAGCGATTTGGCGCGCGACGCCGCCGCCGCCGGTGAAAACGAAAAACAGATCACGGATTTGGCGAACGAAGCGCCCATCATCAAGTTCGTCAATCTTGTTTTGCAGCAAGCCGTGCAGGATCGCGCGAGCGACATTCACTTCGAGCCGTTTGAAACGGAATTCAAAATCCGTTATCGCGTGGATGGCGCGCTTTATGAAATGGCTCCGCCGCCCAAGCATCTGGCGTTGCCGGTGATTTCGCGCTTGAAGGTCATGTCCGGTTTGAACATTTCCGAACGGCGGTTGCCGCAGGACGGGCGCATCAATTATCGGATCGGCGCTAAACAGGTTGACCTGCGTATGTCCACGCTGCCGACGCAGTTTGGGGAGTCGGTGGTGTTGCGCGTGCTGGATCGCTCGTCGGTGAATCTGGATCTGGAATCGCTGGGCTTTCCCAAATATGTTTATGACTTTATCAGCGAGGTCATCCAGCGGCCCAATGGCATTTTTGTGGTGACGGGGCCGACGGGTTGCGGCAAGACGACGACGTTGTATTCCTGTTTGCGCCGGGTCAATACGATTGATTCCAAATTGTTGACGGCGGAAGACCCGGTGGAATTTGATATAGAAGGCATCATGCAGGTGGCCATCAATGAAGGGTTGGGGATGACCTTTGGCAAGGCGTTGCGGTCTTTTTTGCGGCAAGACCCGGACATCATCATGGTGGGTGAAATGCGGGATTTGGAAACGGCGCAGATCTCGGTGCAGGCGTCGTTGACCGGGCATTTGGTCTTGAGCACGCTGCATACAAATGATTCGCCGGGGGCGGTCACGCGGTTGGTGGACATGGGCGTGGAACCGTTTTTGATTTCTTCAACGTTGATGGCGGTGTTGGGCCAGCGTTTGGTGCGGACGATTTGCAAGAATTGCCGCACGCCTTTTGAGCCGACGGAGGAGCAATTATCCATGCTTAATCTTTCGCCGCATGATTTGGGGGACAAGGTTTTTCATTACGGGCGCGGCTGCCAGACTTGCAATGACACGGGTTACAAAGGGCGCAAGGGGATTTACGAATTGCTCATCATCAGTGAGCCGATCCGCGCGCTCATCAATGAGCGGGCGCCGACAGTGGTGGTGCGGCAAAAAGCGGTGGAATTGGGAATGGTTACCTTGCGCGAAGATGGTTTGCGTGCGATTTTCGAGGGCGAGACCACGATAGAAGAGATTGTCAAATATACTTGAGAAGAGATTGATGATTTATGATTCGCGATTTATGATTTGAAAAAATCGTCGGTCACCGCAGCCAATCGTAAATCGTAAATCAAAAATCATAAATTAAACTGATTATGCCAAAATATGATTATATCGCGCTGGATGCGCGCGGAAATGAAACCAAGGGTTCGATTGAGGTGGCGACGCAAAATGAGGCGATTGGCCGGGTGAAGGAGATGGGGTTGTTTCCGACGAAAATTTTTGAAGCGGGAAAAATCCAGGAGAAAGGCGCGAAAAAAACGAAGGTGAAGGCGGCGCCCAAGGCGGGCGGCAAGAAGGGCATCAATATCAACATCCAAATTCCCGGTCTCGGCGGGAGAGTGAAGCCGAAAGTGTTGACGACTTTTACGCGGCAGTTGGCGACGCTGGTGGATGCGGGGTTGCCGCTCTTGCGCGGTTTGCGCGTGCTGGAAAAACAGGAGCGCAATGCAACGTTGAAAAAAATTTTAGGGGAGCTGTCATTGTCCATCGAGGGCGGCAGCACTTTTTCTGAAGGCCTGGCGCAGCATCCCAAAGTTTTCAACCGGCTGTTTATTAACATGGTCAAGGCAGGGGAATTGGGCGGCGTGTTGGAAGTGGTCTTGAAACGGCTGGCGGAATTTTCCGAGAAGGCGCAGAAAATCAAGGGCAAGGTCAAGGCGGCGCTGTTTTATCCGGTGGCGGTGATGATCGTGGCAATGGCCATTTTGATTTTGCTGATGGTTTTTATCATCCCGAGGTTTCAGGAGGTGTTTAATGGCATGGGTATGAAGATGCCGGGGTTCACGTTATTTGTGCTGGGGGCCAGTAATTTGATCAAGAATCATATTTTGCCGACGATGGGCGTCGTGATCGTGCTCTGGGTCATATTTTTGTTGATCATAAAAAAGACGAAAATTGGCCGGTTGATTTGGGATAAATTCAAGCTTAAAATGCCGGCCATCGGCCCGGTCATCAGCAAGGTGGCCATCTCGCGTTTCGCGCGCACGCTCGGCACGCTGGTCAGCAGCGGCGTGCCCATTTTGCAGGCATTGACGATTGTGCGGGAAACGGCGGGCAACGTCATCATTTCCAACGCGGTCGCCAAAATCCATGAAAGTGTCAAAGAAGGTGAAACCATCACGGCACCCATGGAAGGCGCCGGCGTTTTTCCGCCGATGGTGGTGAGCATGGTGGACGTGGGCGAACAAACCGGCGCGATGCCGGAAATGCTTTTGAAGATCGCCGACAATTACGACGAAGAAGTGGACAATGCCGTGGCGGCGATGACTTCGCTTTTGGAGCCGATCATGATCGTGTTTCTGGCGGTGATCGTCGGCAGCATCGTGATCGCGATGTTCCTGCCGCTGATTTCGGCGATCAGCCAGATGAGCGGCGGCGACGATAGCGGCGGTGGAGATTAAGAATTTCGCCCTGAACAAGAAAGCGCGCGTCATTTATTTGGCGCGCGTTTTTTGATTTTTCCCCCTTGATTTTTTCAGGCGGCGACAAGGTCGCGGCTGTTTTCAAAAATTCGGCTCTGCCGTTGCGCCTGGCGCAGGGCGACGGCGGTTTTTTCCTCAAACAATAATGGAAAAGCCAGCAATGGAAAAATTGTGGTCCACGCCAGCGCGGCGGCTTCGTTGGCGGCGCGTTGCAAGGCTGCGTTCAATTCCGGCGCGGGAATTTCCGCGAGTTGCCCGGCGAGCAATTTATTTTTGAGTTGCTCAAATTCCGTCTCCCGCGCGCCCACCGGATTGGGCCGCAACTCGAACCGTGTCTCGGCTTCAAAGGTGGCCGGCACCCATGTTTTATTATTCATATTTTTAGTTTCGTTAATGGTTAAAAAGCAAAAGACCCGCGACTGGCTGGCAATCGCGGGTCTTAAAAAATCTTTGGTTAAAGCATCAGAAATTTGTTCCCCCAATTGCGCTCATGCGGACGTCGCGCATCCAAAGGGACAGGCGACCACTGGCTGGCATATGTTTTGATGTTGGAACAAAAGTGTTCATTTCTTAAATCGCCCATAAGAAACACCAACGGGCGGCGGATGTCAAAAGAAATTTTGCGCAATGGAAAATCGTTGTCGGATTGCGGCGCGGTGCTAGATTGATTTCGAGCATGAGCGATAAAGCGTTAAAAATGGTGACGTGCAATTCGTGCGAGACGAAAGTTTTCATTCCCGGCGATCTCGCGCCCCTGGCCACGGTGCCGTGCTCCAAATGCGGGCGCCCGATCATGATGCCGATGCCGCTGCGCCAGTTTGAGCTGCGCAGTTTTGTGGCGTCGGGCGGCAACGGCACGGTGTATCGCGGCTGGGACACCGTTCTGGAACGGTTGGTGGCGGTGAAATTGATGAAGAAGGAATTGCTCGAGGATCATGCCGCGCTGGAAAGTTTTTATCGCGAAGCCCGCGCCTGCGCCCGGCTCAATCACACCAACATCATCCACATTTACACTTTCGATGAATGGAATGCTTTGCGCTATCTCGTCATGGAACTGGCGGATCGCGGCAGCCTCGACACGCGCATTGACAAGCAAACGCGCGTGGATGAACTGGCGGTGCTCGACATCGGAATCAAAATCGCCTCCGCGCTCGACCTCGCGCTCAAACACGATTTGATCCATCGCGACATCAAGCCCGGAAATATTTTGTTCGATTACGACAACGAACCCAAGCTGGTGGATTTTGGCCTCGCGCGAAATGTGGAGGCGGAACAGGAATCTTCCACCGTCACCGAAGGCACGCCGTATTATGTCGCGCCGGAAAAAATCAAACGCGAGCCGGAAACATTTTTGTCCGACATGTATAGTTTGGGCGCGACGCTTTATCACGCGTTGACCGGCCACGTTCCTTTCGACGCGCCCACGGTCGAGGAAGTCATCATTGCGCAAGTGCAGGCGACCTTGACGCCGCCGAATCTGGTCGTGCCGGAAGTTTCCCAACCCACGAGCGACACCTTGGTGAAGGCGATGGCCAAAAATCCTTCCGACCGTTTTTTGAGCTACGATGAATTTATCATGCAACTTGAAGCGGCGCGCAGTCTGCTGCTTCGCCAAAGATCGCAGGCCCCGCAATCACAGGCCAAAGCCAAAGGGCTCACCAGTTGGTGGCGGCGTTGAGGAAATAAAAAAGGCGGACGTTGCCGTCCGCCCGGAAGTTAAAAACTGATTTTATTTGCCGACGCTGTTGGTCTCACTGTTCATTTCGGAACTTTTACTTTTCATTTTCTTTCCGAAATGAATCGTCGTCGCCGTCAGCTTGCCGTCATCAGATTTTTTGTAAGCGCCCCCAACTTTATCGCCGACGATGCCTTCCGACAAAATTGCCGGCTCGCCGTCTTTGGTGATCCGGGTGTCCGAACTGATTTCAAAAGTGCGTTCGCCGACGGTCAAAGTCATGGCGTTCGTGTCAATCGAATTTACTTTGCCATTGAACACAAGCCAATCATGTTTCCGGTGCTTTTTCACCGGCGCGTTCGTTTGATCCGACATCGCCGGCGCATTGGTGGACATCGCGTCCTGCGCCCGCAAAAACGCCGGCATAAAGATCATTGCCAGCGCGACCATTGAGTAAACGGCTGATTTCAGAATATTTTTTTTCATTTTCGATTTGTTTTTATTTTTTGGTTTCAGGAACAACCTCTTAAAATGTTTTCGACGAATTCAATTTTTTACCACGCGCCTTCCGTGATCAATTCCGTGATGTTTCGCGCCAAATCTTCCGCCAGCAATGGCGCCGCCTGTCGTTCCGCATCCGCCAGATCGCTGCCGACATGCACCAGCGTGTAACCCCGGACATCTTTGTCCAGCACAATTTTTCCCGTGTCGCGCTCACGCGCTATGACATGCGCGGTGATGCTAATGCTGTAATTTTCCGTCGTCGTCACGTCATTGTTCAAATAATTCAAACCGTGCCGGTTGTAGCGTTTGATGACGCCAGTGACGACAATATCGCTCTCGCCGCTGGTCGCGAGATGATAGGTGCCGTCCGTTTGCAATCGCTCGCGCAACGCCTGCGTCACCGCCTCGCCCAGGCGCGGTTCCAGCGTTTGATTATTGAAGGGCAGAATTTCAATGGATTTTTCACCGGCGACCGCGCCATTGACGGGACCCAAATGATAACCGGCGCAACCGGCGAGCAAGAGCGCCACGGCGCCCGGCGCAAAAAGATTTAACAGGCGCATTTTAACTGGCGGGAGAATTTTGCAGGCGCGTTTTTAGAATTTCCACGCGCTGGCGCGCTTGCGCGGCGTAACGCGAATTGGGATCCAGCTGCAATACTTCATTGTAATAAACCAGCGCGCCGCGCCTTTTTTGATCGGCCTTCAGGATATGGCTCTTTTCGTAAAATTGCGCGATCTCAAAATTGCCGCGCACTTGTTCCGTCTTGAGCAGCACCATGGCTTTTTGCGCATTCGTCACGCGCCGGTCATCGGGAAAAAAGGTGATGAAATCCGTGAACGCGGCGACGGCTTGCGACGCCGTGCCTTGATCGTATTCGGCGGTCGACGCCTGTTTATACAAAGTCACGCCTTCACGATACATCGCATCGGCGGCGATGACGGGCTGATTTTGATAACGGTCGGCGGCCGTCGCGTAAGCCTTCACCGCCGCCGGATAATCTTTTTCCTTTTCGCGCGCTGCGCCGATGCGCAATTGCGCGTGCGGCGCGACATCGCTGTAAGGCCCGTTGTCCACAATTTTTGCATACAATTTCGCCGTCTCATCCATGGAAGGATAAAACGGGATCGTGTTCCACAGCCGGAACCATTCGCCGTTCAAGAAACGCCCGGCGATTTCGTATTGCCGCCACAAAACTTCCTCGTAATCGCCGCTGTGCGGATATTTTTGAATGATATTTTCGTAAGCCTTGAACGCCAGTTCGTCCCGGCCTTTCATTTCCAGGCAGCGGCCGATCAGATATTCCGCGCGCGGCGCATAATCCGACAGCGGCCAGAGTTTCAAGAGCCGATGCGAGGCGTGCAGCGCCGTCGAGTAATCGTGATCGATGAACGCCTGTTGCGCGACCGCCAATTGATCCTTCGCGCGCTCCCGCTGCCAATGGGACATCGTTCCCGCCGTTTCATAATACCAGCCTTCGCCCGGCGTATAAATCAGCGGCGCGGGCGAATGAAACGGAACCAGCGCCACGAACGCGGCGAGCAAAAATAAAAAAATGAACCGGCGATTCATACGGCAACGGTAACGATGTGAAAAGCAGTTGCAAGTTGAAAGTTGCAGATCGAAAATGAAATTTTCCCGCGCGCCGTCCGCCGGCAACTTTCACTTTCAACTGATGACTCGTCTTATCCCCGATAAACAATCGTCACGCCGTAATCCGCGATCATCTTTTGCGTGCTGACATCAAAATACGAATAAGAAATCGGATGAACACTGATGAGCTTCTCCTCGCCGATTCCCGTCAAAAATTTCGTGACCACTTCGTCGAACTTGTCATGGCCGGATTCCACGCATTGCGCGTGGCGGATGGTGCGCAGGCTGATTTGTTTTTCGTCCGCAGTTTTTGCGCCCAGCGGCGGCTTGGGTTTGGCGATGAGCCTTTCGCCGGGCGTGTCGCGCACCGGCACTTTGAGATGCTTCTCGACTTTGGCGGCGGCGGAAGTCGCGATGGGACTGGCCGTCAAAGGCGGCAACGGTTCTTCTCCGGAAGCCGAAGCTTTCGTGGATGCCGCCGGAATCGTAATCGTCTCGCCGCAGGACGGACAATCAATCTCCGAGCCGGCCCCGCTGCTGTCCACCGCGAGTTCCTGGCTGCACTGAGGGCAATCAAAAACAATATCCATAAACGATTTGGTTGAATGGTTCGCTGTTCCCGACACTAATCCCGTCCGCCGCCACAAACCAGAAAAAAATTCGCGCGGAAAAATTTATTCCCACTCAATCGTGCCCGGCGGCTTGCTCGTGATGTCAAACACGCAGCGGTTCACGCCCTTCACTTCATTGATGATGCGGCTCGCCAGTTTTTCCAGAAGTTCATACGGCAATTTCACCCAATCCGCCGTCATGCCGTCCTGCGATTCCACCGCGCGGATCGCAATCGTAAAATCATAAGTGCGCTCATCGCCCATCACGCCGACGCTGCGGATCGGCAGCAGCACGGCGAAGCTCTGCCAGATTTTGTAATACAAACCGGACACCTTCATTTCTTCGACGACAATCGCGTCGGCCTTCCGTAAAATTTCGCAACGTTGCGGCGAAACTTCGCCCAGAATTCTCACGGCAAGTCCGGGGCCGGGAAACGGCTGGCGCAAAACAATTTCGCGCGGCAAACCCAATTCCAATCCAAGCTCGCGCACTTCATCTTTGAACAAATATTTCAACGGCTCGACCAATTTGAACTTCATGTTCTTCGGCAAACCGCCGACATTGTGATGACTTTTGATGAGCGCCGCCGGATTTCCGGCAATCGGCACGGATTCAATCACGTCGGGATACAAAGTTCCTTGCGCAAGAAATTTCGCTTTGCCGACGCGCTTGGTTGCGGATTGAAAAACTTCAACAAAGGTTCGGCCAATAATTTTGCGTTTGCGTTCCGGTTCCGTCACGCCTTTGAGCCGTTGCAAAAATAATTTCGCCGCGTTCTCATATCGCAATTTGATTTTGAAATGGCGTCCAAAAACTTCCTGCACCACTTCCGCCTCGCGCGCGCGCAACAAACCATTGTTGACAAAAATGCAGGTGAGTTGATCGCCAACCGCCTTGTGCAACAGCGCCGCCGCCACGCTCGAATCCACGCCGCCGCTCAAACCGAGAATGACTTTTTCAGTTCCGACTTGCGCGCGAATTTCGTTCACGGCCTGCTCGGCGTAACTTTTCATCGTCCAATTTTTCCCGCAGCCGCAAACGCCGTGGACAAAATTGGAAATGATTTCCTTGCCGCGCGGCGTGTGCGCGACTTCGGGATGAAATTGCAGGCCGAAAAATTTCCGGTCGCGATTTTCAATCGCCGCAAATTCGGAATTTTCCGTGACGGCGACGGATTTGAAACCGCGCGGCAATTTCGTGAGCTTGTCGCCGTGCGAATTCCAGACCTGGAGTTGTTCCGGCAAATTCGCGAACAGCGGACAATGATTATCCGTCACGCGCAAATTGCCTTTGCCGTATTCGCGCTTGAGGCCTTGCTCCACTTTGCCGCCGAGAAATTGCGCGAGCAGTTGCACGCCAAAACAGATTCCCAAAACCGGCAGCCCGAGCGCGAAAATATTTTTGTCCGGCAGCGGCGCATTTTTGGCATAAACGCTCGAAGGACCGCCAGACAAAATAATTCCACGCGGTTTCAGTTCGGCAATTTTTTTCGCGGAAGTCTTGTAGGATAAAATTTGCGAATAAACGTTGCCTTCGCGCACGCGGCGCGCGATGACTTGCGTGTATTGCGACCCGAAATCGAGGATGATGATTTGTTCGTTCATGGAATCAAACTGAAGGCGGATTCTCTTTGGACGGCGCGCGTTTTGCGAGAAAAATTTGCCAGCGCCGCGAAATTTCGTTACAAGATAAATATGAAAGCCTTTCTGCATCGCAAAAAAAAATCACCGGCTTTCTCGCTGATTGAACTTCTCGTGGTGTCGGCGTTGATGATCATTTTGACGACGATGATGTGGGGATTCGCCTCGGCCAGACATCAGCGCACGCAAAGGCAGCTTTGCGCGGACAACTTGCAAAAAATTTATGTGTCCCTGCAAATTTACGCGAACGATTTCGGCGGCAAATTGCCGGAAAATACCAACGCCCAAACTTCCGAAGCCGTGTTGACCGGACTCGTGCCGCGTTACACGGCGGACACTTCCATTTTTATTTGTCCGGGCGGGCGCGACCCTCAAATCCCTTCCGGCGAACCGCTCGTCAATCACAAAATCAGTTACGCCTACTACATGGGCCGGAGCCTGACCACGCCGCAAAATGCTTTGATGTCTGACCGGCAAATCAACACTTTGCCCAAAGTCGCGGGCGAATTGGTTTTTTCCCCGGATGGAAAACCACCGGGAAACAATCATTACAAATACGGCGGCAATTTTCTTTTTTGCGACGGCAGCGTGCAAGCGAGCAAGCCGCGCCTGGCGTTTTCACTCGCCGCCACGCAAGGAGTCGTGCTATTAAATCCAAAACCGTAGTCGCCATGAAAATCCGATGTTCCTGCGGCGCGAAGTATGAATTCGACGTCACGCCCGAAATGGCGCGCGAGCCGGTGAAATTTATTTGCCCGAATTGCGGCCTCGACTCGTCGGATCTCGTCAATGAACTGATCCGTGCCGAAATCGCGGAACAATTTCCCGACGCAACTTCGCCGCCGCCAACGCCGGCGGTTTCGCGTTTGAAAATTTCGCGCGAAGAAAAAGTAATTGCTCCGCCGGAAACTGAATCCGTTGCCAACACTTGCCTGAAACATGGCGGCGCGCTGGCGACGGAAAAATGCGCCGTTTGCGGAAAACCGATTTGCCCCAAGTGCCTGGAACAGTTCGGCTTTTTTTGCTCGCCGTTTTGTCGGAGCAAAGCCGAGTCGCAAAACAAAAAAGCGCCGGTTTATGCCGGACAAAAATTTGCAGTCGAAGCGCGGTTCTGGCGCAAGGCGGGAATAATTTTTGGTTCGCTGGCGACCATTCTGGTTTTGGCCGTGGGTTTTTGGATTTGGTATGCGTGGTTTGGTTCGGTGCCGCACACTTATTTTTCCTTGCGCTTCGCCGACGATGATCGCGCTTACGCCGGCGGCACGCGACTTGTCGGCCCGGACCAAATTGTTTTTTTGCACGGCGGCACCTTGGCGCGTTACGATCTCAAGACGAAAAAACCAGTCTGGTCGCAGGAGCTTGTCACGAAGGAACAGGTTGCCGCCATTGTCCAAATGGAAAATGAACAGCGCGCGCGCGAAAATGAATCAGATGAATTCAGCAGCGTTCCGCCGCCGGGTTCGCTGGAACGCAAGGCGAAAATCGCGCTGCAAAGAACGCTTTCGCTGCACGTCTCCGGACAAAACATCTGGGTCGCCGCGCCCGGCAAGCTGACGCATTACGATTGGGACAGCGGCAAAATTTTGCAGGAAATTCCGGTGCCGGAATTTGGCGATGAAATTGTCGAGCGCGGCGATGAATTGCTTTTGGCCGGCGCGCAATCCGTCATCCACGTCAATTTGGCGAGCGGCCAGACGCGCGCGGAAAATTTTTCTGAAAGCGGCGCGGCAAATGTCGCAACTGCAAACAGAGAAAATTCTGCCGGCGCGTTGGCAGCGGCGAGCGCAAATGGCCAGCCGACCGACGCGCAAAAACTTGCGGCGCAGGCGCAGAATTTGAATTTGCCCGGCAGACTGGCGTTGCCCGCGCTGCTCGGCAATGTTTCCTACGAACAAAAAATTGAAGCGGCGCTCAAAGATGACAATTCGCGCCCGCCGCCTTCGCCAAGCGCGAATTCATTTGCGCGCGCTGCTGAAAATCCAGTTTTGATTCCTGATGAAAACGGGTTTGTGCAATTTTCCACGCGGCTGGTTCAAAAAAATATCGTCGCGCACGAAGCGATGCGCGCGCCGCCGCAAAAATCGGTGCTCAACGATCCTAATTTGAACGTTTCGCAAACCACCGAAGCCGAAAATGAAACGTTGAATGAAATGCAGCGCAACAATGGCGGCGACAAAGTTTTGGAGGACGAAAGCGTTTATCAAGTCACGCTTCATCGCCCGGATGCGTCGGGCATTCCCGATTGGACGGGACAAGTGGTTGGCCCGCCGCAATTGTTCGTTTTGAAAACTGTGAATGTTCTGGCCGCCGGCAAAACTGTCATCGTCTTCGATAAATCCAACAAGAAACTTTGGGAAACCGCGCTGACTTATCCGATTTCCAATCTCAATCCACAGGTTGGGGAAAATAAATCGCAATTCGGCGAAGGTCCGTGCGTGGAACACGGCGGCACGCTTTTCGTTTTTGACGAAGCAGTTTTGAGCGCGTTCGATTTGGCAAGCGGCAACGCGCGTTGGCGTTTGCCGACCATCGGCGTTGTCGGTCTTTTTTTTGACGGGGAAAATAATTTGTATGTCAATACGACCACCGGCAATCCCGATGACATCAAATATTCGCGGCAAATTGACATCTCCAAAAACACGGACGACCTGCTCCTGAAAATTGACGCGCAAACTGGAAAAATTCTGTGGCGCGCCACGCCCGGCGGTTTCATCTCCTATGTGTCTGGAAATTTCATTTACGCGGTCCTGTCGTATGATCCCAATCCGACCGACCAGGAAGTTTTGAACGACACCTTGCAAGGATTGCAACGGCCGCCTTACCTTCGCCTCACGCGCCTCAATCCAAAAAACGGGCGCGCGATCTGGCAATATGATCAGGCTCGCGCGCCGGTGGCCGTTCGGTTCAAAAAGAATTTCATCGAACTCGTCTTCAAAAAAGAAGTTCTGGTGCTGAAATATCTGTCGCTGTAAAAAGTTCTACTTTTTCATCCGGCAAAAAAAATCCCTCCGCATTTGTTCGGCAAATGCGTTGGATAAACAGCGGCAAAACTGCGGCAATTACTGCGCCGCCGGTGTGTTCGTGTCGGGCATCGCCGGGACATTCGTCGTAGTCATGTCCGGGGAGTTCGTCGTGGGCGTTTCCGGCACGGTGCTGGAAGTGTCTGTGTCATTCTTGTTGCAACCTACGAAGGCGAAGGTGGAAACCAAAGCCAATAACATAACCAGCGATAATTTAATTTTCATACAAGGCGAACTTTGCCGCAACCCGCCCAAAATGCAAATTTATTTAATTTCGGAAAAAAACGATTTTGCTTGCGCTCGCGCCTGCCGGATCAAATCCAAATCCTCCGTCAGATTTCCAAAACGCAATTTCATCGCGCCGCTTTGCTCGCGGCCCAGCAATTCACCCGGCCCGCGCAATTTCAAATCCACTTCGGCAATTTTGAAACCGTCGTTCGTTTCTTCCAAAATTTTCAGACGTTCTCGCGCCTCAAGATTTTTCACATCAGAAATTAAAATGCAAAAACTCTCATGCGCGCCGCGCCCGATGCGCCCGCGCAACTGGTGCAACTGCGCCAAACCAAACATTTCTGAATTTTCGACCAGCATGATCGTCGCGTTCGGCACGTCCACGCCGACCTCGATGAGCGAAGTCGAAAGTAAAATCTGGATTTTGTTCGCGCGAAAATCGGCCATCACATTTTCCTTTTCCGCAGATTTCAAACGCCCGTGCAAAAGCCCGACACGAAATGGCGCGAACAATTTTTTAAGATTTTCAAATTCCGTCGTCACGGCCTTCAATTCTTTCGCGCCCGAATTTTCCACGCGCGGATAAACGACGAATGCCTGCCTGCCGGCGGCGAGTTTTTCGCGGATGAATTCCAGAACCTTCGGCAATTTTTCCGTCGCACGGACGAATGTTTTTATTTTTCCACGACCGCCGGGCATTTCTTCAATCGTCGAAACGTCCAAATCGCCGTAAAGCGTCAGGCCGAGCGTGCGCGGAATCGGCGTCGCCGTCATCACGAGCAGGTGCGGATAATTTCCCTTGCGAACCAATTGCTCGCGCTGCGCCACGCCAAACTTGTGCTGCTCGTCAATTATCACTAGGCCAAGGTTGGATAATTGAAAATTTTCCGTGAAAAGCGCGTGTGTGCCGACGGTCAAAGTTGAAGGTTGAAGGTTGAAAGTTGAAGGTTTGTCCAAGCGACGCATTCCTGATTTTTCAACCTTCAACTTGCAACTTTCAACTTGCAACGAAGCGTCCTTCCGGCTGCCCGTTTGCAACAGAACTTTGACGCCCAAAGGTTCAAACCACTTCACAAAATTACGATGGTGCTGTTCCGCCAGGATTTCCGTCGGCGCCATGAGGGCGACGTTGAATCCGCTTTCAATCGCCATCAATGCGCTGCAAGCCGCGACCGCCGTTTTACCGGAACCGACATCGCCTTGCAACAATCGCCGCATCGGATGCGCGCCGCTCATGTCCGCGCGGATTTCGCGGAGAACTTTCGTTTGCGATTCGGTCAACTTGAAACCGAGCCGCGTCAAAAACGGTCTCATCAAGCGATTGTCGCCGCTGCACGGCAGCGCTTTGGCGTTCGTTTCAAATTTTTTTCGTCGCGATTGAATTTGCATTTGCAGTGAAACAAATTCTTCGAGCGCCAATTCTTTCCGCGCAATTTCCACATCCGAAATTTCTGCGGGAAAATGAATCATACGAATTGCTTCGCTGGTTGAAAGTTGAAGGTTGAAAGTTGAAGGTTTTGTGAGATCAACCGCGCCGGTTTTTTTAACCTGCAACTTGCAACTTTCAACCTGCAACATATTCGATTCCAACGTTCTCCAAATCAGTCCGCGCAGCCAGCGTTGCGGCAAACCTTCCGTGAGTGGATAAATCGGCGCGATGCGGTTGATGTGAATGAAACTTTCTTCGCCGGGTTCGATGACTTCGGTTTCGGGATGGTCCATCGTGCGCGGCTTGGTTTCCTTCAATTTTCCGAAGACGAAAACTTCATCGCCCATCGCGAAATAATTTTCCATGAACGGCAGATTCCACCAGCGGCAATGCAGTCGCGCCGAGCCGTCGTCCAAAATGATTTCAAAAACAGATTTGTTGCCGCCGCGAAAACGCTTGAGGCCGAGCGCGACAATTTTTCCGCGCGCGGTGAACGGCTCGTCTTTGGTGAGTTCGGAGATTTTGCGGAAATGCCGGCGGTCTTCGTAACGCTTGGGCCGGTGCAGCAGCAGATCTTCAATTGTGAAAATTTCCAGCCGCGCGAGTTGCGCCGCGCGTTCCGCGCCGACGCCCCAAAGCGAAGCGACGGGATTTTTCAGCGGCGAAATTTTAGTTTCCGGCGGCGACATCGCCCGCACGATACAAACCTGGCGGAAGAGAATCAAACGCAACCCGCTTTGTCGCGGAGCGACGATTGGAAATTAGCCCGGCACATCGTGCCGGGTTTGTCGTTCAAAATGAAAAAACGTCCTGAAGGGACGGCGGAAATGTGATGACGGTTTCCGGCGTCCTTTCAGGACGAAAAATGGTTTTCCGTGATGAACCAGACACTTCGTGTCTGGCTAATTTCCAGTTGTCCCTGCGGGACGAAACGCGCGCTCCGAACTCAAGCGCGTTTTGGAGTCTTTCGATTTTGCGCCGGCATGAGCCAAGCGATAAGCGCAACGAGGATTGCCGGATAAAGCAAGCTCATCAAATTCACCACAATAACCAAGTCCAATGATGGGCTGTTCGGATGACTTTCATATCGCAGTAAAGAATTTACCAGCAACAGAAGATAAAATGAAAAAAGCGTGGCGGAAATAAATAGAAACCGGCGGCGTGAATGGAAGAAAAATTGCGTCCATGAGAAACCTTTGTTTAACCGTCCGCGAGATAAAAGCCACGCGATTCCGAGCACTGGCAGCAAACTCAAGAAATTAAAAACCATTCTTGAGCTTGGACTGAACAACAAAGCGTAAAGATCAATATTTGATGGCAGTGGCAAATAAAACCGAACCCAATCAGGAAACGGAGAAACAGAATGATATTTATTTAGGAAATATGGCGTCGTGACAGTAGTTTGAAAAATAGCCCACGCAATTGATGAAATTCCCGACCAGAGACGAATTATGAGAAGAATTATTGCGGCCCAAAAAATTCGCTCGCGCCAGACCGTTGCTGGATTTGCTTTCACAAATTCTTCGACAAGCCGTTGCGGCTGGCCGACGCGTTTGCGCGCAAGCCAGAAAGATTCTTCGTCGTTCAAGTCGCGTTGCTGGAATCCGGCGATGGCGTCGCGCAAATGCGTTTCCAGTTCGCGCCGGTCGTCGGACGCGAGATTCGGTTGCACGGCGAGTTCGTTCCGCCAGTTTTCAACGGCGGCGTTCAGATCGAAACGGGTTTGATTTTCCATAATTTGCACAGGGAGTTGTGAACGGCCAGCCATTGCCGGCGCTCGGTTTTAAGGGCTTTGCGTCCGTCGGAACTGATGAAATAGTATTTCCGCTCGCGTCCGGTGTCGGCTTCCTTCCACTCGGACTCGATCAGGCCGTCGCGCTCCAGCCGGTGCAAAACGGGATAGAGCATCCCGTCGCTCCACTCAATCGAGCCGCCGGAAAGTTCGCGCACTTTCTGGATGATTTCGTAGCCGTAGCTTTCGCCGCCGGCGAGAATGGACAGCAGCAGCGGTTTCGAGGACGCGGCGACCAAATCTTTCGTAAGCATGGCAGCTTTATACATTGAACTGTTAGTTATGTCAATGAAAAAATCGCGCCACTGCGAATTCAAACTTCAAATACGGTGATTTCCGGGCGGCAATTGAAGCGGACCTCGAAGTTTTGCAGATAGCCGATGCCGGGATTGACATAAAGCGGGCCGGCCGGTGTGTGAAAAAGTCCCAGGTCATATTCATCCACGTCAAACGGCAGGCAGACCGCGCCGTAAAAGGGAATGCGCACCTGGCCGCCATGCGAATGGCCGGCGAGCATCAGATCAAATTTTCCGCCGCCGAGGTTTTTGACCCACGCCGGATAGTGCATGAGCAGGATGTTTTTGGCCGCCGTTTTTGACGCGGGCAGCAATTGAAGCGAATGACCATAAGTGATTCCCGCGAGATTGATTTTGCCGCCGGCAATTTCCCTTTGCTCGTTGAGCAGCCACGCGCCGCCGGTGACGGCAAAGCATTTTTGGATCGGCGCAAAGGAAACCTGGCTCCAATAATCATGATTGCCCGGCACGCCAAACATCGGCGCGTTGATGCCGGATAAAATTTCCAATGCTTCCGGTAGAAATTTTCCGTCTTCCATGATGTCGCCGGTGAAACAGACAAAATCAGGGGTGAGCGAATTGATCCGGCGCACGACGGATTGCAAATACTCGCAGTCGCCTTTGTGATGCAAATCCGAAAAATGAACGAGGCGGCAACCCGTTTTGTCGCCGTCAAGCGGCACCTGGCGGACTTTCACCCACGTCGGCTCCAGCCAGCGCGCGTCGGCGGTCAACGCGAATGGCGTTGCGAGCAACGTGGTGGCGATGAATTTTCGGCGACTGATTTTTCTGAAATTCAAAGGCATGATTCAATCTTCAACCTTTCCGACACCGCTGACGTTGCGTTCGTTCAACTGCCGCGCTACGTTTTGCGAATGCCGGAAATTTTTCGTCCGCTAAAAACTTCGCCGCTGCTTCTGCTCCTGCGCGTCAACGCGATTTCAAGCTGGCGGAAACTGCTGGCCACGCGCGAACAATCGCGGCTGCTCACAAGCCTCATCGCGGCGTTCATCGTCGGTTATCTCGTTTTATCGTTTGAACTTTTTTATCACGGCCTGCGGTTCATCGCCAAATTTCCCGGCCTCGGTGCCGTGCTGACGGAACGGCTGATGTTCGTGCTGTTCGCGTTTTTATTCGGCCTGCTGCTGTTGAGCAATCTCGTCATCAGCTACACCAATTTATTTCGCAATCGCGAAACCGCATTTCTCCTGTCGCTGCCCATTTCGACGCAGACCATTTTCCGCTGGAAATTCATCGAATCCACTTTGCTCGCGTCGTGGGCGTTTTTATTTTTGATCGCGCCGTTGCTCGCGGCCTTTGGCCTGGTGCGCGGCGTGCCGTGGCATTTTTATCCGGTCACATTTTTTCTGATCGCATTATTTATTGTGTTGCCGGGGGTGATGGGTTCCGCCTTGGCGATTTTGATTGGCAGATTTTTGGACCGGCGCAATTTTCAGATCGCCATCGTCGGCATCGCCATCGCGCTGCTCGCGTTTGCGGCTTTTTGGTGGAAGACGCAATCCGTTGACGATGAATTGCTCGACAAACGCACGCTCGAGGCGCTGGATCAGCTGCTCGCCAAAACGCGGTTCACCATGTTTCCCTTTTTGCCGAGCTACTGGCTTTCGTCGGCGGTTTTGCAATGGGCGGAAGGCAGCTTGCGCGGCGCGGCGTTTTTTGCGGCGGTGCTTTTAAGCAACACGCTTTTTTTTGGCGCCATCGCCTTCACAAAATTTGGAAATATTTTTTACGACACGGCCTCGGCGGTGCAAAGCCGCGCGGGCGGCAGTTTCAAATTAAATTTTTTAACGCCGCAAAAAAAATCCCGGCAATCAGTCGGTTTGCTCGAAACCATTTTCGCGAAATTTTTCTGGCTCAAGCGCGACACGCGCGCGCTGGCCGTCAAAGACATCCGCATGTTCTGGCGCGACACGACGCAATGGGGCCAGTCCGTGATGCTCTTCGGTTTGCTCGGCATTTACATCATTAACCTGCGGAATTTCACGCACGAACTCGCCAGCCCGTTCTGGATCAACCTGGTCGCATTTTTGAATCTCGGCGCGTGTTCGCTCAATCTGGCCACGCTCACGACGCGATTTGTCTTTCCGCAATTTTCCCTCGAAGGCCGGCGCGTATGGATCGTCGGTATGGCGCCGATGGGTTTGGCGCGCGTCGTCAAAGTCAAATACTGGCTCGCGAGTTTTGCGTCGTTACTCGCCACGTTGAGCCTCATCACGCTTTCGTGCTGGCTGCTGAAAATGACCTGGGACCGCATCGCCTTTTTTGGCGCGGTCATCACCGTGATGACTTTCACGCTCAACGGCCTCGCCGTCGGTCTCGGCGTTTTGTATCCGAATTTGAAAGAAGCCAATCCGGGCAAAATCGTCAGCGGGTTTGGCGGCACACTTTGCCTCGTCTTGAGTTCGCTTTATATTCTCGGTTCCGTGGCGCTGATCATTTTGGCCATTTTGGGATTGCGCAAAGATGCCGCCTGGACCATTGAAAGTCTAATCGGCTTCATGGCGCTCTCGTTTGTGATCGGCTGGCTGCCGCTGAAATGGGGATTGCGCCGGTTAGAAAATTTTGAGGCGTGAAAAAATTTAAGATCACGGTCAAAAATCGCGGTTTTCAAAACCAAATTCCCGCAAGATTTTGAAAACATTTATTGCGCGGCGACGAGATTGAGTGAAAAATAAGTGAAGGCTAATTCGTCGAGCGATGACCAACAACCCAACACTGAAAACTAATGACCTCGGAAGCGCGCAAATTCAAATTTCCGCGCCGCCGAAACAGGGGCTTTACGACCCGCAATTCGAGCATGATGCCTGTGGCCTCGGTTTCGTCGTTCACATCAAAGGAAAAAAATCGCACCAGTTGGTCAGCGACGCGTTGAAAATTTTGGTGAACCTCGATCATCGCGGCGCGGTCGGGTGCGAACCGAACACGGGCGACGGCGCGGGCATTTTGATCCAGATCCCGCATGATTTTCTGGCTGCGCAAACGGCGAAGCTCGGTTTCAAACTTCCTGCTTTTGGCGAATACGGCGTCGGCATGTTGTTTTTGCCAAAAGATTCCGCCGAACGCGAAGCGATCAAAAAAGAATTCGCCAAAATCGTTTCCGGCGAAGGCCAGAGCGTTCTGGGCTGGCGCGACGTGCCGGTGGACAATTCCTCGCTCGGCAACGGCGCGAAAAATTCCGAGCCGTTCATGGCGCAGGTTTTTGTCGGCAAAAATTCTTCGCTGAAAGACGAAGCGGCCTTTGAAAGAAAACTGTTTGTCATCCGCAAGATCGCGGAGCAGAAAATCCGTTACGGCGGGAAAATTCCCGGCGGCAGATGGTTTTACGTTTCCAGCCTGTCGGCGCGCACGATCATTTACAAGGGCATGTTGATGTCCGAGCAGGTGGAAAAATATTACGCCGACCTCCGCGACGAAAGCGTGGTCACGGCGCTCGCGCTCGTGCATTCACGTTTCAGCACGAACACTTTTCCAAGCTGGGATCGCGCGCATCCAAATCGCTACATCGCGCACAACGGCGAAATCAACACGCTGCGCGGCAATGTAAATTGGATGCACGCGGCGCAGGCGAAGTTCAAATCAAAATTGTTCGGCGACGACATCAAAAAAATTGTTCCCGTCATCAACACGGACGGCAGCGACTCGGCGCAGTTCGACAATTGCGTGGAGCTTTTGACGCTGGCCGGTCGCGAATTGCCGCACGCGATGATGATGATGATTCCCGAGCCGTGGGAAAATCACGAAAGCATGGACGCCGAACGCCGCGCGTTTTACGAATTTCATTCGTGCCTGATGGAGCCGTGGGACGGCCCGGCTTCAATGGCGTTCACGGACGGAAAAATTATTGGCGCGTGCCTCGACCGAAATGGTTTGCGCCCGTCGCGTTATTATGTGACGAAAGATGATTTGGTTATCATGGCGTCGGAAGCGGGAGTTTTGCCCGTCGCGCCGGAACGCATTTTGCAGAAAGGGCGTTTGCAGCCGGGCCGGATGTTTCTCGTGGACATCGCGCAAGGGCGAATTGTCGCGGACGAAGAACTTAAGAAAAAATATGCGAGCGCGGAGCCGTATCAAAAATGGCTGGATGAACATCACGTGCTTTTGGAAAATTTGCCGGAGCCGTCGCAGGCAACGCAACCGGATCATCGCAAAATTTTGCAGCGACAACAGGCGTTCGGCTACACGTTTGAGGATTTGCGTTTGATTGTCGCGCCGATGGGCAAGGACGGCGTGCAACCGCTTGGTTCGATGGGCACGGACACGCCGCTCGCGGTTTTGTCGAATAAGCCGCAGTTGCTTTACAATTATTTCAAACAACTGTTTGCGCAGGTGACGAATCCGCCGATTGATCCGATTCGCGAAGAAATTATTACTTCGACGGAAACGATGGTCGGCGCGCGCGGCGGTTTGCTTCAGCCGACGCCAGAAAGTTGTGCGCTGATAAAATTGAAACATCCGATTCTCACGAATGAGGAATTGGAAAAATTGCGGCACGTGGACGGCGGCGCGTTCAAATGCGTGACGCTGCCGATTTTGTTTGAGGGGAGCGCGCGCGTCTCGCGTGCAGATTCGGGCGTCGCGCCCGAATCTCTTCGTGCGCCGGACGGCGTGACCAGTGGTTTTCGGCGCGACGCCGAAAACCACACGCGGGACGCGTGTGCTCCCCAAAAAAATCTCGCAGCCGCTTTGGAAAAATTATTTTCCGAAGCGGACAAAGCCATTGCCGGCGGCGTGAACATTTTGCTGTTGTCGGATCGCGGCATTTCGCCCGAACTCGCGCCGATTCCCGCGTTGCTCGCGGTTTCCGGTTTGCATCATCATTTGATTCGCAAAGGCACGCGCGGCAAAGTCGGCCTCGTGCTTGAATCCGGCGAACCACGCGAGGTGCATCATTTCGCGCTGCTCATCGGTTACGGTTGCAGCGCCATCAATCCGTATCTGGCGTTCGCGACGTTGGACGATTTGATTCAACAAGGTTTGCTCGTCAACACGGATCACAAAACGGCGCAGAAAAAATTCATCAAAGCCGTCGTCAAAGGCGTCGTCAAAACGATGGCCAAGATGGGCATCTCGACGATTCAAAGTTATCGCGGCGCGCAAATTTTTGAAGCCATCGGCCTCAACAGCGAAATCGTGGAAAAGTATTTTACCTGGACGCCGACGCGCATTGAAGGCGTCGGCCTCGACGTGATTGCGGAAGAAGCACTCGCGCGACATCGTCACGCGTTTCCAGATCGTCCGGTCAATGGAGTTTTGGACGCGGGCGGCCAATATCAATGGCGCGACGGCGGCGAATTTCATTTGTTCAATCCGCAGACGATTCACAAATTACAAAACGCGTGCCGCACGAATAACGAAAAAATTTATCGCGAGTATGCCGAGTTGATTAACAATCAGGCAAAAAATCTTTGCACGCTGCGCGGCTTGCTCGAATTCAAATTCGCGGAAAATCCCATTCCGATTGATGAAGTTGAATCCGTCGAAGAAATCGTGAAGCGTTTCAAAACCGGCGCGATGAGTTACGGTTCGATTTCCAAAGAAGCGCACGAAGCGCTGGCGATTGCGATGAATCGCATCGGCGGAAAATCCAACACCGGCGAAGGCGGCGAAGACCCGGCGCGTTACGTTCTCGAACCAAACGGCGACTCGAAAAATTCCGCGATCAAACAAGTCGCGTCGGGACGTTTCGGCGTGACGAGTTATTATTTGACGCAGGCACGCGAGTTGCAAATCAAAATGGCGCAGGGCGCGAAACCCGGCGAAGGCGGAGAATTGCCCGGCAAAAAAGTTTATCCGCCGATTGCAAAAGTTCGCGGCACGACGGCGGGCGTCGGTCTGATTTCGCCGCCGCCGCATCACGACATTTATTCCATCGAAGATTTGGCGGAGTTGATTCACGATTTGAAAAATTCAAATCGCGACGCGCGCATCAGCGTAAAACTTGTGGCCGAAGTCGGCGTCGGCACCGTCGCGGCGGGCGTTGCCAAAGCGCACGCGGATGTGGTTTTGATTTCCGGTCACGACGGCGGAACCGGCGCGTCGCCGCTTTCATCCATCAAACACGCGGGCGGTCCGTGGGAATTGGGTTTGGCCGAAACGCACCAGACGCTCGTGCTGAATAATTTGCGCAGCCGCATTTATGTCGAAGCTGACGGACAATTGAAAACTGGACGCGACGTTGCCGTCGCCGCGTTGCTCGGCGCGGAAGAATTTGGTTTTGCGACCGCGCCGCTCGTCGCGGTCGGCTGCATCATGATGCGCGTCTGCCATTTGAACACGTGTCCCGTCGGCATCGCGACGCAAGACCCGCGGTTGCGCGCGCGGTTCGCGGGCGGCGCGGACAACGTCGTGAATTTCATGCGCTTCGTCGCGGGCGAACTTCGCGAAATCATGGCTCGGCTCGGCTTCCGCAAATTGGAAGAAATGGTCGGGCGCACGGATAAATTGATTCCGTGGCACGCGATTGAACATTGGAAAGCCAACGGACTCGACCTCACGCCGATTTTGCATCAGCCGGAAATGGGCGCGGACGTTGGACGTTTCCGTTCGCAAGATCAGGATCACGGCTTGGAAAAATCTTTGGATGTGACGAAACTTTTGGACATTTGCAAACCGGCGATTGAGCGCGGCGAAAAAGTGAAAGCCGAACTGCCGATTCGCAACGTCCATCGCGTTGTCGGCACAATCACCGGCAGCGAAATCACGAAAAAGCACGGCCCGAACGGATTGCCGGAAGACACCGTGTGGTTGAAATTCAACGGCAGCGCCGGGCAAAGTTTCGGCGCGTTCATTCCGCGCGGCATGACGCTCGAACTGGAAGGCGATGCGAACGATTATTTCGGCAAAGGCTTGAGCGGCGGGAAAATAATTGTTTATCCGCCGCGCAATTCCACGTTCGTCGCCGAGGACAATATCATTATCGGCAACGTGGCGCTTTACGGCGCGACGGCGGGCGAAATGTTTGTATGCGGCATGGCGGGCGAACGCTTTGCTGTTCGCAATTCTGGCGTTGATGCGGTCGTCGAAGCCATCGGCGATCACGGCTGCGAATACATGACCGGCGGTCGCGTGATTGTTTTGGGAAAGACCGGACGCAATTTTGCCGCGGGCATGAGCGGCGGCATCGCGTATGTTTTGGATGAAGCCGGCGATTTCAAAAATCATTGCAACATGGAATTGGTCGGCCTCGAAAAACTTTCGGACGCGGACGAAATCGAAGAAGTCTGGAAATTGATCCAGCGTCATCAAACTTACACGCAAAGCGAACGCGCCGCGAAAATTCTCGGCGACTGGAAAAATTTCATTCCGAAATTCATCAAAGTTTTGCCAAAAGATTACGCGCGCGTTTTGCAATCGTTGAAAAAAGCGCAATCGCAAGGCTTGAGCGGTGACGACGCAATCATGGTCGCGTTCGAGGAAAACATCCGCGACGTCGCTCGCGTCGGCGGCGGATAAGCAATCCGCAGATTACGCAGATGAACGCAGATTTTCAGAAATAAACTGAACTGAATGAATTTAAGAAAATTCAAAACCGCAATTATGACCGTTGCGAAAGCAAAAAAAAAACGCCTTTAATCTGCGTTCATCTGTGAAATTTGCGGACAACAATAATCGTGACCCGCAAACCTACGCCATCATTGGCGCGGCGATGGAAGTCCATCGTCAATTGGGTCATGGTTTTCTGGAAGCGGTTTATCAGGAAGCCTTGGCAATTGAGTTGGCAGCGCGTGAAATTCGATTCCAGCGGGAAGTCCCGCTACCGGTAGAATACAAAGGTCAACGATTGTTGTGTTCGTATCGCGCTGACTTCGTTTGCTTCGACGAAGTGATTGTGGAATTAAAAGCCATCACCCAATTGACCGGCATTGATGAAGCACAAACAATCAATGAACTCAAAGCAACGAATTTGCATCGCGCGCTATTGATTAACTTTGGCGCACCAAGCTTGGAATATAAGCGTCTTGTCTTTAATCTGCGTGAATCGGCGCAATCTGCGGATGAAAATTCTGCGGATGAAATAAAAAACGTTAACCTGATAGGAGCATAACTTGGGCAAGCCAACCGGATTTTTAGATTTTAATCGCGAACTGCCGCTGGATCGTTCGGCTATCGAACGCATCCGCGACTGGAACGAATTTCATCTGCACATGTCAGACGCCGACCTGAAAAAGCAGGGCGCGCGCTGCATGGATTGCGGCATTCCGTTCTGCCAGCACGGCCAGCTTGTCAGCGGCATGGCCAGCGGCTGCCCGATTCACAATCTCATTCCCGAATGGAACGATCTGGTGTATCGCGGACTTTGGAAGGAAGCGCTCGAACGTCTTCACAAGACGAATAATTTTCCCGAATTCACCGGGCGCGTTTGTCCCGCGCCATGCGAAGGCTCATGCGTTTTGGGAATCAACGCGCCTCCGGTCACGATCAAGAATATAGAACAGGCCATCGCCGATCACGGCTGGGCGAACAATTGGATCGTTCCCGAAATTCCGAAAAAGCGGACGGGGAAAAAAGTCGCGGTCATCGGTTCCGGTCCCGCCGGACTTTCTGCCGCCGCGCAATTAAATCGCGCTGGCCATCTCGTCACGGTTTTCGAGCGCGCGGATCGCCCCGGCGGTTTGCTCATGTATGGCATTCCCAACATGAAGCTCGACAAAAACGAAGTTGTGCTGCGGCGAATTAAAGTGCTCGAAGCGGAAGGAATTCAATTTGTTTGCAATACGGAAGTAGTGGCACAGGCGTCTCGCCTGTGTGATAAGTCACAACAAGAAACGCCAACTCACAGGCAAGATGCCTGTGCCACTAAAAATTATCCGGCGGAAAAATTATTGAAAGAATTTGACGCTGTGATTTTGGCGACGGGCGCGACCAAACCGCGCGATTTATCCGTTCCCGGACGCGAATTGAAAGGCATTCACTTTGCGATGGATTTTCTCACCGCGAACACGAAAACAATTTTGGACAATCACAAAAACGGAAATTTTATTGACGCAACCGGCAAGGATGTGATCGTCATCGGCGGCGGCGATACCGGAACGGATTGCGTCGGCACTTCGATGCGGCATGGCTGCAAAAGTTTGGTGCAAGCGGAAATTTTGCCGATGCCGCCGCCTGAACGCGCGAAGGATAATCCGTGGCCCGAATGGCCGAAGGTTTATAAAATGGATTACGGTCAGGAAGAAGCCGCCGCGAAATTCGGCGCCGATCCGCGCACTTATTTGACGACCGCGACGAAATTTGAGGGCGACGCGCATGATCATGTCAAAGCCGTTCATCTCGTGCAAATCGAATGGACGCAAAACGACAAAGGCCAGTTCATTCCGAAACACGTTCCCGGAACGGAAAAAGTTTTGCCCGCACAACTCGTTTTGCTGGCGATGGGTTTTCTCGGACCGGAACAGCCGTTGCTTGAAGCGCTCGGCATCGAACGCGACGCGCGCTCAAACGCAAAAGCCGAATTTGAAAAATACGCGACAAATCTTCCGAACGTTTTTGCCTGCGGCGATTGTCGTCGCGGCCAAAGTTTGGTCGTCTGGGCATTCAACGAAGGTCGCGGCGCGGCGCGCGAGTGCGACCGTTTCCTCATGGGCGCAACGGATTTGCCGTGAGGTCACGTTTCTGAAACTTATTCTTGACTTAAGTTGTATCATTGTTTATCGTCGGCGACAGGTATGAGCCGTTTCCAAAATTGACTGGCGGGCCAACTGGTTTCCAGTTGCGTCCGTTTTTCTTTTGGAGCATGCCCGAAAAGTCAGGAGCAATTATGGCTAGCGGCAAAGTCAAATGGTTTGATAACAGAAAAGGGTTTGGTTTCATTGCCCAAAATTCCGGCCAGGATGTTTTCGTGCATCACACTTCCATCGTTGGCGAAGGCTACAAAACTTTGAATGAAGGCGAGGAAGTTTCCTTTGAAGCGATCCCCAGTGACAAGGGATTGAAAGCCCAAAATGTCCATCGCCTGCACGCGCCTTAAAGCGAGATGCCGGTCAAATAAAATTCTCGCGCGGTAAAATTTCCATTCGCCAGCGCGTGAATTACGCATAAACTGTTTTTATGCCGGATTTCTGTGTCACGCCTGTCGCCAGCCTTTACGTCCACGTTCCTTTTTGCGCGCAGAAATGCGCGTATTGCGCGTTTTATTCCGAAGCGTCCAGCGGCGAACTGGTCAACCGTTTTGTCAATGCGCTCATCCGGGAAATGGAAATCGTCGCGGACGATCTCAAAACGAAAACCATTTTCTTTGGCGGCGGAACCCCGTCGCTCTTGAATCTGCGGCAGTGGGAACAGATTCTCCGCACAATGGAAAAACTGGATCTGCTCGGCGCGGAAGAATTCACCGTCGAATGCAATCCGGCGACCGTTTCGGCGGACAAGGCAAAATTGTTCCGCGACTTCGGCATCAACCGCATTTCCATGGGCGTGCAATCGCTTGACGAAAAATTGCTCGACCGGCTCGGACGGATTCATTCGCGCGAAATGGTTTTCAAGTCGTTCGATATTTTGCGCGCCGCCGGTTTTGAAAACATCAATCTGGATTTGATGTTTGCCATTCCCAGCCAGACGATGGAAATCTGGCGCGACACTTTGAACGAGGCGATGGCGATGCAAAGCGAGCATTTGTCCAGCTACGAAGTCATTTACGAAGACGACACGCCGCTTTATGAACAACTCAAGGCCGGTGAATTTGCCGTGGATGAAAATCTTGCCTGCGAAATGTATGAGGAATTGATTTCAACCGCGACGCGCGCCGGTTTTCAGCAATATGAAATCGCGAATTTTGCAAAACAGTCCAAAGTCCAAAGTCCAAAACCCAAAGTCAATGGGACCGAAATAACTTTGGACATTGGACATTGGACGTTGGACATTCCGTTTTTCGCGTGCAAACACAACGTCATTTACTGGCGCGGCGGAAATTTTTATGGATTGGGGCCGAGCGCGACGGGTTACGTTCGCGGCGCGCGGACAAAAAATTGGGCGAACACCCAACTCTATTGCGAGCAATTGGAAAAAGGAAAACGCGCGATTGAATCCCGCGAAGAATTATCACCGCTGCGACGCGCCGGAGAAATCGCCGCGTTCGGTTTGCGGATGAACGCGGGCTGGCCGTTCATAGAATTCAAACGCGCAACAGATTTTGATTTGCGGAATGAATGGTCGTCGGAAATGGACCAACTCGCCGAACGCGGCTGGGCTTCACGCGATTCAGAAAAATTTCAACTCACACATCAAGGACTGCGCTTCGCAGATTCGGCGGCGGAACTTTTTTTACGTTAAATCGTAATGGCGCGTCGGCAGACCGCCGCATTTATTTTCCGGCTTTCTGCCGAAAACCGCTACGCCAAATCAAAACGGCATTCGCACCGTAAAAATCGTTCCAACCATTTCTTCGCTGGCGGCTTCAATCATGCCGCCGTGCGCTTCCACAATCGCTTTTGAAATAGCCAGCCCCAGGCCCGCGTTGCCGGACGAACGCGATTTGTCCGCGCGATAAAATCGTTCAAACACGCGCGATAAATCCTCCGGCGGAATCCCGTGCCCGGTATCGGTAATTATTAAAATTGCCAAACCATTTGCCGGTTCCAATTTCACGCGCACTTCGCCTTCGTCATGATTGTATTGAATCGCATTCGTCAAAAGATTCGTGACAACTTGCGCGAGCCGTTCGGAATCGCCGACAATTTCCAGCGGCGAAAGCTCGGTGAAAATTTTCACGCCGCGTTCGTCGGCAATCGGTTTGACCAGCTCAATGCAGTCGGAAATGGTTTTGGAAAAATCAAAACGCAATCGTTTCAAAATTTCCTGGCCGGCATCAAGCCGGGCGAGCGCGAGCAATGATTCGATCAATTTCCGCATCCGCTGCGCGGCGCGCTGGCAGGCCTCGATGGTTTGTTTGTAATCGGCGGCTTCGCGTTCGCGATTCAAGGCGGTCTGCGTTTGCGTCAAAATCACAGAAACGGGCGTGCGCAGTTCATGCGCGGCGTCGGAGGTGAACTGCTGCTGCTGCGCGAAGGCGGCTTCGAGCCGCGCGAAAGTGGAATTCAAAACGGCCGCGAGCTGGCCGAGTTCGCTTTCCGCCTCGGCGACGTTGATGCGCTGCGACAAATCGCCGGCGGAAATTTTAACTGCGGCCAAGCTGATTTCTGAAATCGGTTTGAGCGAACGGCCGACAAACCACCAGCCGCCCGCGAGGCCAATTAATAAAATCACGCCGCCGATCAAAGTCAGCATGATGGCGTCGTTGCGAATTTCTTCCAACTCATTGGAAATAGAACAACCGACTTCAATCATTTCGCCAGACGGCAAAATTTTGAGAATGGCATGATAATGGGCAAAAGTTCTTGGTGCCGGTTTTGCAAACCGATTCGGAAAGGGAGAGAAGCTGTTTTCCGGCTGTGGAAAATGGGTTTCATTCATCGGTTCATTTGGAGGTTGGTTTGTCGATTTTGCGATTTCATCGTTTTGATTTCTGAGCGAAATTATTTTGAAATAAAAATTATGCGGATCATTGCTGCCAAAAAGAATTTCGTCTTCTGGCCGCAAATGAAAGGCGTGTGGCGCACGGTTTTCTTGCAGCATTGGTGGGAATTGATCCTCCGGCAACTGGTCGGGTGGTGGTCGGTCTTCGCGGCGTGGCGGGTGATGCAGCGTGGCGCCGAGAATATCTGCGCGCCGATTCAGTTCGTCATCAATCCCGCGAAAGACCTGCCCTCGTTCGAGTTGAAACGCCGTGAAGCCAAAACCCGCCAGCACAACGACAAGAATCAAGCCATACCAAAGCTGCAACCGCCATTTGATGGATTTGAAAATTTTCATTTAATTCGGAGGGACGATCTCTACGAATCCCTATTCAAATTATTTTGGGGTTCGGGTAATTCGTCCCTCCGATTGTTGGTGGTTTTCCTTCGATGCAATAGCCGTGGCCGCGCCGGGTGACGATGAATTCCGCGCCAAGTTTTTTGCGGACGTTGGAAACGTGAACATCCAGAAGATTGGAAAGCGAACTTTCATTTTCATCGAAAAGATGTTCGTAAAGTTGCGTGCGCGTGACGACTTCGCCGCGATGCAGCGCGAGAAATTCCACCAGCGCATATTCGCGCGCGGTGATTTCCATTATTTTATTTTTGAAAAAAACCTGGCGCGCGGCGGTGTCAATTTTTACGTCGCCAATTTCAATTTCATTCGTGGTTTTATTTGCGCTGCGGCGGATGAGCGCGCGCAGCCGCGCAAAAATTTCTGCCAGATCAAATGGTTTGACGACGTAATCATCCGCGCCGGTATCGAGACCTTTCACGCGGTCGCGCGTCTGGTCGCGCGCGGTGAGCATGAGCACCGGCGTTTTTTTGGTTTTGCGCAGACGCTTGAGCATTTCCCAGCCGTCGAGGCCGGGCAACATCACGTCAAGAATAATTGCGTCGTAGTCCGTGCCTTCGGCGTTGAAAAGTCCGTCATCGCCGTTGTCGGCGGTGTCCACGGCGTAGCCTTCCTCGCGCAGCGCCTGGGCGAGGCTCGCGAGTAAATCCGGTTCGTCTTCGACAATTAAAATTCGCATCGGCTTGATTCGGCTGCCGAAAGGTTTAGCAGGAAATAACTTTTCCGCCAGTGCGCGGAAATTCTTGCACGCGGAACCTTAAGCGCAGATGAAGAGAAAATTTGCGCCGGCTGTGAAAATTTTCCCGCTTCACGTTTCCTTAAGGTTCATTTGCTTAAAGTCGCGGCATGAAAATGCAAACTTACCTTCACCAAATCATTTCCCTGGGATTTTTAACCGTGTTCGCGGGAATTTTTTTCGGGTTCAGCATGATTGTCCGCGCGGATGATTCGCGCACCAATTCCTGGTTCACGGCTTATTCTGGAAAATACGCGCGCATTTACACGAACGACGCGATGAAAAGCGCCGGCACGACGCTGACGAATTGGGGCAACGGCTCGCAGACGCAATCGCCCGCCGCGTATTGCGGCATTCAGGAAGTGTATTCCTCGGCAGATTGGATTTACGTCCGCAGCACCGGCCTCGCCAGTTACAACATGGGGCCGTGGTATTTGAATTCCGCGCGCACGCAACCATTTCCCAATTTGCCGGTGAATCAAAAACTGCTCTTCCGTTTTCCACGAACAAACAGCGTGCCGGCGACCAAAGTTTTGAACGGCGGCGGGCAGATCGGAATTTTTGTGGACGGCGTGGAAATGTTCAACAGTTGGGACGGTTATTATTGGAACGGCAGCGCGGATGTGCAAAACGGCGCGGACAACGGCTATTGGAACCGCGACGCTTTTGTCAATGAAGGCGTGACCTTTGACGCCGGTTACGCGCACCAGCAAAATAACGGCGTGTTTCATTATCACGCCGATCCGCTGGCGTTGCGCTATGAACTTGGCGACCATGTGGATTACGACACGGCGACAAAAAATTATTCCGAAGACACCAACGCGCCGACGAAACATTCGCCGATTCTCGCGTGGGCGGCGGATGGTTTTCCGCTTTACGGCCCCTACGGTTATTCCAACGCGACAAACGCGAACAGCGGAATCCGCCGGATGATTTCCGGTTACGTTCCGTGCAACGGTCTGAACGGCACGGATAATCTTTCAACGAACGGCGCGGCGCGAACAACCATTCCCGCGTGGACGCAACGGCTGTTCGGTGTTTCGGCAAATCAAACTGGCCCGACGGTTTCGAGTTCCTATCCGTTTGGCCGTTACATGGAAGACAACGCCTATCTCGGCGACCTGACCAATTCCGCCACCGGCACAAATTATCAGCAAGGCGTGGATTTTGATCTGGACGAATACAACGGTCGCTGGTGCGTCACGCCGGAATTTCCGAACGGCACTTACGCCTACTTTGTCGCGATTGATTCCAACGGCACGCCGGTTTTTCCCTACGACATTGGCCGCGCATTTTACGGCGATCCAATCGGCGGCGCAGTTTCGACAATTACCGAAACGGTCGTAACCAATTTTCTCGGCGGGACAAATCTGACTTCAACGCTCAATTCGCCGGCCGTGAAAAATGGAACCGTAACTTTAAGTTGGAGCGCAATTGAAGGCGGCAGTTATCAAGTCGCGACGACGACGAATTTGGCAAGTTCATCCGATTGGACGGTTCTGGCATCCGGCGTTTTGCCGAATCAAAACGTTGGCAGCTACACCAATTTTACAACGTCAGACCAAGGGTTTTATCGCGTCGGACGGACTTCCGTCGCGGATTTTGACAGCGCGGGGACGACAACATTTTCGACCGCTTCCATCGCGCCGGGCGGCAGCGCCAGCCGCAGTTCGACCGTCACCGTGACAATTACTTTGCCGGGTTCGCCGCCGAATCCGCCGGCGAACGCGCCGATCACCGGCGTCACGCTGGCCGGCAGCATCAGCGGCTCGAACATCTCCGATTCAACGCCGGGAACGGTCGCCGCAACCTTCACGATTCCGGCGGACGCGCCCACCGGCGCACAAAACATTGTTGTCACTTTTCAAAGTCCCGCGCCGGCTTACACGCTCACCGGCGGATTTACGATCCACTGATAATTTGAGGAAGCGTTCCCGCAAGCCGAAAATAAAATGAAACGCGCGCGAATAAATTTGATTCTGCTTTTCGCTACGGCCATTTCGCTCGCCGCGAACGCCGCCGATTTGCAAATCAATTTTGTTCCGCAATTCAACGGCGCGCCGCTGACATTTGACGCGCTGACCAATCAAATTACCGGCGGCCAGAAGATTTCCGTCATGCGATTGGATTTTCTTTTGTCCGATTTTGCGTTGCACGAAACAAACGGCGTTTGGATTGAACGGAAAAACATTTTCGCGTTCATCGGTGCGCGCGACGGCAAAACCAGTTTCACGCTTGCAAATGTTCCGCCGCGAAATTACGACGCCCTCCGTTTTCAAATCGGTTTGCCGCCGGAAATAAATCACGGCGACATCGCGCAATGGCCGGCGAATCATCCGCTGAATCCCGGCGTGGACCATTTGTATTGGGACTGGTCAAAGGAATACATTTTTCTCGCGTTTGAAGGCCGCTGGCAAAACGGCAAAAATGAGAGCGGCTTTTCGTATCACCTTGCGACCGACCGCGAATTGATGACGGTTGAATTGCCGGCGGCGCTGAATTTGAATTCCAGTCGCGAAATTGAAATTGGACTTAACACGGACAAATTTTTTTCTACGCCGAACAAAATCCGTTTGAGCGATACAACGGACACAAGCCATTCGCGGACGAACGACCTGCTCGTCGCGCAATTGCGGGAAAACGTCGAAAATTCATTCGCCATTGAATCTGTAAAAGCATTTTCACCGATTGCCGAATTGACGCACGGAACCAATCACATTGAAATCGCGCCCAATGCCACGCCGTATCGGCTGACGATTTCAGCGTTTGCGCCGCAACCCAATTTGCCGCGCGACAATCCGCTCACGGTCGAAGGCGTTGATCTCGGCGGTAAATTATTTTTTGACCGGCGGCTTTCGGCAAATAATTTGGAATCCTGCGCGACTTGCCACAATCCGCATCTGGCATTTTCGCAACCGAGGAGGGTCAGTCGCGGCGCGGACGGCGACCTCGGCGCGCGCAACGCGATGTCGCTGGAAAATCTCGCTTGGAAGGATTCGTTTTTCTGGGATGGCCGCGCGGCGAGCGTGCGTGCGCAGGTTTTGCAGCCGATTCAAAATCCAATTGAGATGCACGAATCCTTGACCAATCTCGTTGCCAAAATTTCGGCGGACAAAAATTATCACCGACTTTTCGCCAACGCCTTTGGTTCGCCGGAAATTACTGCGGACAAAATTGCCCGCGCGCTGGAGCAATTTCTTTTGGTCCAAGTTTCGTTCGATTCAAAATACGACCGCGTGATGAATGGTCAGGCAAATTTTACCACGGAAGAAGCGCGCGGTTTTATTTTGTTCAACACGGAATACGATCCGTATCACGGGCAATTCGGCGCGGATTGTTTTCATTGCCACGGCGGGCCGCTGTTTCAAAGTTTGGACTTTGCCAACAACGGTTTGGATTCGGCATTTTCAGATTTGGGTCGCTACAACGTGACGAAACGCGCGGGCGACGAGGGAAAATTTGCCGTGCCGTCGCTGCGCAACGTCGCCGTCACCGCGCCGTATATGCACGACGGACGCTTCAAAACTTTGGGCGAGGTGATCGAGCATTATTGCACGGGCATGAAACGCAGCGCGACGCTCGATCCGAACCTCGCCAAGCATCCCGACGGCGGCGTGCCGTTGGGCGGCGCGGACAAAAAAGCGTTGGTCGCGTTTTTAAAAACGCTCACGGATGAAAAGTTTCTGCCGCCGAAAATTTCGGCGGTTCTCGCGCAAAAATAATTTCAAAAATCGTTTTGCCTTAACATTCGCTTAAGGTTGGTTCGCGTAAATTGAGCGCGCAGATTCACACTCGGCAAAACAAAACAACAAGAAAGAGAGCACAAAATGAAAACAACAATGAAAACCATGCTGGCGCTGCTGGCGCTCGATGCGTCGGCCCTCGCGGTCAACGCGCAGGACGCAACTCCGCCGCAAGGCGGTGATAATTCAAACGGCCCGCGCCGGCATCATCCGCCGATCCCGGCCATCGTGCTGGCGCTCGACGTGAACCATGACGGCGTGATTGACTCGAATGAGATCGCTAACGCGAGCGCCGAACTGAAGACGCTCGACAAAAATGGCGACGGCCAGTTGGAGCGCGATGAATACATGGGCAAACGTCCCGGACCGCCGCCTAATTCCGACGGAAACAATGCCGGTTCACCGCCGGATGGCGCGCCACCAACACAATAAAAACGTTCGCCAAAACGGAAAGCGGCGGAAGGCTGTAAAAGTTTTCCGCCGCTGATTATTTTAAGACACGGTTTTAAACCGTCGCTTAAAAATGCGAGGCGTAAAATTTATTTTTTCCGGCAAAGAAAATTCCAGGCAAAAAAACTCGTCAACAGTGCAATCCCGCCGCAAATCAAATAAGGCAGCGACGGTTTCACAAAAAACAAGGTGCTGGCGAAAATCGGGCCGAGAATCCGGGCGAGCGCGCTGAAACTTTGGGCAACGCCAAGATTCGCGCCTTGTTCGTGCGGCGATGAACTTAACGAGATCATGCCAAAAACCGGCGGGCGGTTCAGTCCCGAACCGATGGCGAGCAGCGCGAGGACGATTAAAATTTCCGTCAGGCTTTTTGCAAACGGCAACCCGGCAAGGCCGACGGCGAAAATAATCAGGCTGCTGAAAATCAAATTGGGCTCGCCGAATTTTTTCACGAGTTTGCCGATGACGCCTTGCACGAGCGCGGCGATGACACCGGCGTAAGTGAACAGATAGCCGATGCGATAGTTGAGATTTTTTACGCCGCCAGAAAATTCATGTCTCGCCAAAAGCGGAAAGGTGGATTCAAAACAGGTGAAGCAAAATGTCGCGAGAAAAAAAACGCCGATGAGCAGGCCGAGTTTTGGCTGCGCGAGCGTGTGCGCCCATTGGTTCAATTTTGGCCGCGCGACGACGTGCTCGGAATTTGGCTTCCGGCTTTCGCCGAGGATGAACCAGCCGAGAATAAAATTTGCGGCGCAAAAACTCGCGGCGACCCAGCCGGGCGCTTGTTTGCTGTGAAAAATTTCAATGGAAAACGCGCCGAGCGCCGGGCCGAAAATGAAACCGAGGCCGAACGCCATGCCGATCAAACCCATGCGCGCGGAACGTTTTTCCGGCGGCGAAATGTCGGCAATGTAGGCGGAGGCGACGGACAGGTTCGCGCCGCAAATTCCCGCGAAAATCCGCGAGGCGAGAATCCAAAGCAAACCAACCGTGCCGCTCATGCCGCACGCGATGGCGAAGAACGCGTAGGAACCGGCGGCGCCGAGATTGCTGACGAGCATGACGGGGCGGCGGCCGATGCGGTCGGATAATTTTCCCCACGCGGGCGCGAAGAAAAATTGCATCGCGGAAAACGACGCGATGATCGCGCCGATGACCAATCCTTTCTGTCTGAACGTCGCGCTGAAATTATCTTCCGCGTAGCCGGGCAGCAGCGGCAGCACGATGCCGAAGCCAATGAGGTCAATGAAGACCGACAGGAAAATGACGAGGAGTGACGGTTTGCGTTTCATTTGCAAAATTGGAGTTTAATTATTGCGGACAGAATTGACAGAGTTTTCAGAATTAAATTTGGCGGCGAATAACTTTGGGAACAAGATAAACAACTTTGTCTTGCCGTAAATTATACCGCAGAGTTTTCTTGTGCCATGATTGATTCCGTTTCCGACAGTGCCGGTGCAGCGGCAGATTTGAAAAAAGCGCGGCGCCAAAAATCGGCGCGCGCGGACGCGCGTCCGAGCGTTGACCGTTTGCCGCCGCATTCGCCGGAAGCGGAGCAGGGAGTTTTAGGTTGCGCGCTGCTTTCGCCGAACGAGTGCGTGGGCGAGTGCATCGAAAAGCTCAAGGACGACGGCCAGGAAGTTTTTTACGATCTCCGGCACCAGACGATTTACGAAATGCTGGCGACGATGTTCAATGCGCGCGAGCCGATTGACGTCATCACGCTTCAGCAAAAATTAAAGGACAAGCAACTTTTGGAGCAGGTCGGCGGGATCGCGTATCTGGCGCAACTTCAGGATTCGGTCCCGAGCGCGGCGAACCTTTCTTATTATTTGGAAATTGTCCGCGAAAAATTTTTGCTGCGGAAAATGATTTCGACCTGCACGGATGTCGTCGGGCGGGTTTATGATTATGAAGGCGAAGTGGACGCGCTCATGGACGAGGTCGAGCGCGACGTTTTACGGATTTCCGAATCACGCGCGCAAAGCAACGTGATGACGACGAAGGAACTCGTCGGCAAAGCCATCGGGACGATTGAAAATTATTTCAGCCGCAAAGGCGTGTTGAACGGTTTGGGCACGGGCTTCCCGGATTTGGACCGGATGACGGACGGTTTGCACGGCAGCGAAATGATCGTGATCGCGGCGCGGCCTTCGATGGGCAAAACGTCGCTGGCGATGAACATGGTGGAACATGTCGTCTTGGAACAAAAATTGCCGGCGGCGGTTTTCAGCCTGGAAATGAGCGCGGAATCGCTGGTGTTGCGGATGATGTGTTCGATTGCGCGCGTGAATTTGCGGAGCATCCGCGAAGGGTTTATGAGCGAATCGGATTTTCCGAAATTGACGAGCGCGGCGGGCAAGCTGGCGAACGCGCCATTATTTATTGACGATTCGGCGGGGCTTTCAATTTTACAATTTCGCGCGCGGGCGCGGCGGCTGCACCAGCAGCACGGCGTGAAGCTTTTCGTGATTGACTACTTGCAATTGCTGCATTCTACTGCGCGGCGTTCGCAGGAAAACCGCCAGCAGGAGATCGCCGACATTTCGAGCGGCATCAAGGCATTGGCGAAGGAATTGAAAGTGCCGGTGCTGGTGTTGAGCCAGTTGAACCGCGAACTGGAAAAAGACAAAAGTCGCAAGCCGCGCCTGTCGGATTTGCGCGAGTCGGGCGCGATTGAACAGGATGCGGACGTGGTGGGTCTGTTATACAAGCCAAATTCAGGCGACGACGAAGACGGGGCGACGGCTGAAGAAGCGGATGGTTTGCCGATCAATTTATTGATCGCCAAGCAGCGCAACGGCCCGACGGGCGATGTCAATTTAACGTTCTTAAAATCTTACACGCGATTTGAAAGCGCAGCCAAAGTCAGTGATGAAGATGTGCCGAACCAATAGACGATGAAAGCCATTTTTCGCCTTTTGGGAATCTGGCTGTTGCTTGGTTGCGCCATCGCGCGGGCGCAGACTGCGAGTCCGAAAATTGACCGGGTGGACATCAAGTTCGTCGGGCCGGCGGCGGTCAGCGAGCAATTCATCCGCGCCAATTTGCGCGTCAAGGCCGGTGAGACTTACCTTCCCAACTCCACGCAGGACGACGTGCATTCGCTTTACACGACCGGACAATTTTACAACATCCGCGTGACGGTGGATCAGGCGGACGACGGCGGCGTCATTTTGACTTTCATCGTGCAAGCGCGTCCGCGCATCACGGAAATCAGGATCGTTGGCAATAAAAAATTGTCGGATTCCAAGTTGAAGAAAAAAATCACGGTGAAAGTGGGCGAGCCGCTGGACGAGGAGAAATTGTTCACCGACGTGCAGGAAATGAAAAAGCTCTACGAAAAATACGGGCATCCTGACACGCAAATAAAATACGTCCTGAACATTGACGAGAATGCCGGGCGCGGAACGGTCACTTTCGAGATCGCGGAAACACCGAAGGTTGAGATCAAAAAAATCGAGTTCATCGGCGCGGCGGCGTTCTCGCAAAAAGAATTGCGCAAACAGATCAAGACTTCCCGGCACCGCTGGTATTCGTGGATCACGGGCAGCGGCGTTTTCAAGCAGGACGAGTTTGACGATGACCGCGACCAGTTGGTGGATTTTTATCGCAACCACGGTTATCTCGATTTTGAGATCAAGGACGTGCAGTTCGTTCATCCGACGACCAATATTTTGATCCTCCGTTTTTATATTTACGAAGGGCGGCAATACAAAGTCGGTTCCATTAAATTCACCGGCAATTCGATTTTTAACGACGCCGCCATCCGCGCCGGATTGCAGGCCGATCATGATTTTGAACACGCCAAAGGCAAGCTCGGCGCGCATGGTTTGCCGATGGACGCGGGCGATATTTTTACGCCCGACGGTTTGAACAAAGACACGCAGGCGTTGCAGGATTTTTATGGCAGCAAAGGTTATATTGACGTGGCGCAAGGCCCAACGCTGCGCGTCCTGCGCATTCCCAACGTGGACACCGGCACGATGGACTTGGAATTTCAGATTGATGAAGGTGAGAAATCCTATGTGGAAAAAATCAATATCCGTGGCAACGTAAAGACCAAGGATAAAGTCATCCGCCGCGAACTGGCGATCTCGCCCGGCGAAACCTTTGACATGGTGCGCGTGAAAATCAGCAAAGAGCGTCTGGAAAATCTGGACTATTTTGACAAAGTCGAAATGGAGCCGGAGCCGACCGACCCGCCGATTGCCGGGCGCAAAAATCTGGACGTGGACGTGGAAGAAAAAAACACAGGCAACCTGACTTTTGGCGCGGGCTTCAGCACCGTGGACGCGCTCGTCGGCTACGTCGAATTGACGCAGGGCAATTTTGATTTGTTCCATCCGCCGAATTTCACCGGCGGCGGCCAGAAATTCCGCCTGAAAATCCAATTGGGAACCGAGCGGCAGGATTATGAAATGTCGTTCATCGAGCCGTGGTTTTTGAATCGCAAACTTGCCCTCGGCGTTGACCTCTACCGTCACCAGTTGGATTTTGAAAGTCCGAATAATATTTTCAATGAAACGCAAACCGGCATGAAATTAAGCCTGACGCGCGCATTGTGGAGCGATTTTTTTCGCGGCAGCGTCAGTTACACGGTGGAAGACGTGGGCATTGATTTGAATTCGCCTTATCATGGTCCCAAACTCATTGCCGATCCCGTTCCCACGCAAGAAGCGCCGAATGTTCCCAACGCGATCCTCGAGCAACGCGGCGATCATTTTTATCAACGTCTCGGCACGACGCTCGCCTACGACACGCGCAACAGTGATAAATTGCCCAATCACGGCCAGCGCAGCGAGCTGGACACCGAATTCAGCATCGGCGACAAAAATTATTACAAGATCGAAGCCAAAACCGATTGGTTTTTCCCCGGATTTTTCAAAGGCCACGTCATCGAAGCCAGCGGACGCGCCGGCGTCACCGAATCTGTGGACCCCGGCGACGTGCCGTTTTACGACCGTTATTATCTCGGCGGTTTGTATTCCCTGCGCGGTTTCAAATACCGCAACGTCGCGCCGCGCCAACCGGGATTTTTTGGCGTGGACGAACCCATCGGCGGCGACACTTTATTATTTGGCTCGCTCGAATACAGCCTGCCCCTTTTTGAAAAAGATGGCGGACTCGGCGTGCGCTTCGCGCTCTTTTACGATGTCGGCGCGGTCGGCGCCCAACCTTATTCCATTCCCGACGATTACGACGATAACTGGGGTTTGGGTTTTCGCCTGAACATTCCGCATCTTGGGCCGTTGCGATTGGATTACGGCATCCCGATCCATCACGATAAATTCAACGGCTCGGGCGGCCAATTCCAATTCGGCGTCGGTTACACCCGTGAATTTTAACATGAATTTTCGCGCAACATTTTTTACGGTTTTGAAACTCGCCGGCTTCGCCAGTTGCGTGACCGCGTTCACCGCTGTGGCGCAAACCGCCGCGTCTTTTGGCAACCTGCCGCTTTATTTTGAAGCCGGTTCCGCCGCTCAATTTATTGCGCGCGGCAGCGACGCCGAATTTTCCATTTCGCCCGCGCATGCGCAATTCGCCCTGCGCAAATCCGATTCCCTTCGCGCCGTCCAAATGCAATTTATCGGCGCAAATCCGAACGCAAAAATTTCCGGCGGCTCGGAATTTTCCGGCAAAATAAATTATTTGACCGGCAATGATCCCGCGCAATGGCGTTCGCAAATTCCGACCTTCGCCCAAGTCTGCGTCGGCCAGATTTATTCCGGCATCAATTTGATCTATTATGGAAATCAAAGACAGTTGGAATACGATTTCACCATTGCGCCCGGCGCCAATCCTAACGCCATTGCCATCCGTTTTGAGGGCGCGGATAAAATTTCCGTCAACGCCGGCGGCGAACTGATTTTGAAATTGGGCGGGAACGAAATCATCCAGCCCGCGCCGGAAATTTATCAAACGGCCAAGGGCGCGCGGAAAGAAATTTCCGGCGGCTACAAAATTTTGGACGATGGCGCCGTCGCCTTTTCCGTTGGCAAATATGATTCCGCGCAGCCGCTGGTGATTGATCCCATTTTGAGTTACTCGACTTATTTTGGCGGCACTTTGGGCGAGACCGCCTGGGCGATTGCCCTGGACAAAAATGACCGTTCGATTTACGTCGCCGGCGAAACGTTCTCCCAACATTTTACGACCAATAATCTTCCCTTTTCGACGCCCGGCGCGTTCCAGACAAATTTTGCGGGCGGCAAATTGACCGGCGATGCTTTCGTCGCCAAGTTTGACAACTCCGGCACCAACCTGATTTATTTGACGTATCTCGGCGGCAGCGCGGATGACGGCGCGTTGAGCGTGGCCGTGGATAATTCCGGCAATGCCTACCTGACCGGCTTCACCGATTCGCCAAATTTTCCGGTCGCCAACCGTTCGCCCGGCGGCGTTTCTGGAATTGCCAATTCCACCAACCTCAGCGGAACTTTCAACCAGGCTTATGGTTCTTATCCGGTGGACGCTTTTGTTGCGGAATTAAATACGAATGGTTCGGAGTTGGTTTATTCGACTTATCTGGGCGGTTCGAGCATGGACGCCGGTTTGGGCATCGCCGTGGACAATTCCGGCAATGCGTATGTGGCCGGTTATACTTATTCCACAAATTTTCCGACGGCCAACGCGGTGCAAAATCGTTTTGCCGCGACCAATTCATTTTACAACAATGCCAATGCGTTTGTGGCGGAAATTTCCAGCGGCGGCGGCGCGCTCGTTTTTTCCACTTATCTTGGCGGCACAAATTTTGACGAGGCCAAAGGCATTGCCGTGGATGCCAGCGGATATATTTATGTGACCGGCTTCACCAGTTCGACCAATTTTCCGGCGACCAATTTCATCAGCCAGACTTTCACGAATTTGTTGGGCACGAATTTCTATCGCGGTTCTTCGCTGGGCGGCGCGGAGAAAAAAGTTTTTCCGACCGATGCGTTTGTCACAAAATATAATCCGTCCGGCAACGGTTACGTCTATTCCACTTATTTGGGCGGCACCAACGACGACATCGGAAACGGCATCGCCGCCGACGCGGCGGGTTGCGCGTATGTGACCGGCTCTTCGGATTCGCCCGGCTTTCCGTTCACGCTCACGAATTATTCCTTCGTGGCGACCAATACGCGCGTCATCGGTTTGGTGACCAATGCTTTTCTGACGAAGATCGGCGCGTTCGGCACCAACATCATTTACTCCACGCTTTTTGGCGGCGGCTTGAACCATCGCGGGGGAGCGACCGACGTCGGCAATGGCGTCGCGATTGATGCGCTGGGAAATGCCTTTGTCATCGGCACGGAAAATTCGACCAATTTTCCCATTTATAATAATTCTGGATTTTTGCGCTCAACAAATTCCGGCGGCAAAACCGGAACCCTGGATGTTTTTGTGACGGCCTTCAACACAAATGCCTCGGCATTGCTTTATTCGGTTTTGCTCGGCGGCGCGCAAGACGATTACGGCTATGGCATCGCCGTGGACGCGGCGCACGATGCGTATATCGTCGGGCAAACTCTCTCGACCAATTTTCCGACGCTTGATGCCTTTCAAGCGAAACGCAACGGCACCAACGATGCTTTTCTCGCGGAAATCGTTTTCACCGCCACGCCGCCGCAAATCACCACCGAGCCGACGAACCAGTTGATCGAAACCGGAAGCCTGGCGAGCTTTGTGACGACGGCGACCGGGTCGCAGCCGTTGATTTATCAATGGCAGTTGAACGGAACGAATCTCATGAATGGAACAAACCGCAATGGCTCAACCATCAGCGGCGCCACGAATGCCACCCTGTTCATCAGCGACGCGCAAACCAATGACAGCGGAAATTATTTTGTCATCATCACAAATGTTGCCGGATCAGTGACAAGCTCCGTTGCGGTCCTGACCGTTACGAGCGCGCCGTTTCTTACGACGCAACCCACGAACCAGACAGTCGTGATTGGTTCAACTGCGACCTTCAATATCAATGGATTTGCGACCCCGCCTTACTTTTTGCAGTGGCTCAAAGACGGAACCGGTCTGACGAATGGAACAAACGCGAGTGGTTCAATCATCAGCGGCTCGTCCAGTCCCACATTGACCATCAGCAACGTGCAAACCAACGATGAAGGGAATTATTCGGTGGCGCTCACCAATAATTGGGGAGCCACCACGAGTTTGGTGGCCACGCTGACGGTGCTGCTGGGGCCAAGTTTTACGAGCATCGCTGCGGCAAACGATGGCAGTGGAGATTTTATCTTGAACGGTTTTGGCGGCAAGGGCAGCGGCACTTATTTTGTGTTGACCTCGACGAATCTTGCGACGCCCTTGGATTTGTGGACGCCCATTGCGACCAATCAATTCGGCAGCCAGGGCCAGTTTATTTTTACCACCGCGCCGGTCACGAACGCTGCACAACAGTTTTATCTTTTGCAAATGCCCTCGCCATGATTAAAGCCGGGACCTGTCAGTTTTAAGTTGGCTTTGCCGGTGAATTTTGTTTTCCTGTCTTTATGAAATTTTTTTTACGAAGGATGCTGCCGGCGGTTTTGTTGATGACTTTTTTAAGCGGCTCCGCGCTGGCGCAAACCAAAATCGCCACGGTGGATATGAAAAAACTTTTCGACAATTATTGGAAGACCAAACAGGCGCAGATTGTCATTCAAGACCGCGCCGCGCAGTTGGACAAGGACGATAAAAGCATGAAGGACGATTTGAAAAAAGGCAGCGACGAATATGAAAAACTTTTGCAGCAGGCCAATGACCAGGCGATTTCCGCCGATGAACGCGACAAGCGCAAGCAGGCCGCCGACGCCAAGCTGAAACAGTTGCAGGATTCCAAAGCCGCCATTGATCAATATGAACGTCAGGCGCAAACGACGCTGGGCGAGCAGCGCCAGCGGATGCGCGAAAGCATTCTTACAGAAATCAAAGCCGCCATCACCACCAAAGCCAAAGCCAACGGCGATTCGCTGGTCTTTGACGCGGCGGCGGAAACGGTCAACGGAACGATGGCGATCATTTATAGCAACGGAGACAATGACATGACTGCCGAGATTCTCGCCCAGATCAACGCGGGCGCGCCGATTGACATGAACAAGCCGGCGGCGACGGGCACGACACCGCCGCCCTTGAATTCGTCCGGCACTCCCTAGTTGGCCGCCTTATTCCAAAATCACGCTTGCGCTGCCCGCGTTCGTTGCGTATAGTGCGCGCCCTTTTGCAATTAAAATAAATTTATGCGACGTCCCAAAGGCATCAAAACGAAAAAGTCCGTGGCCAAACGATTCAAGATCACCGGCACCGGAAAAGTCATGCGCTCGCGCGCCGGTCGCCGCCATCTGGCGCAAACCAAAAATTCCAAGCGCCTGCGCAGCCTCGGCAAATCCGTCGTCGTGGACAAGACCGACACCTATCGCATCACGCAAAGTCTGCCGTTCAGCCATTAAATTTTATGCGAGTAACCAATTCTCCCGCTTCCCGCAAACGCCGCAAACGGATGCTTACCGCTGCGAAAGGTTTTCGCCTCAAGCGTTCCAAACTTTATCGCTACGCCAGCGACGCCGTGGATCATGGCCGTCAATATGCCTATCGCGACCGCCGCGTCAAAAAACGCACGTTTCGTTACCTCTGGCAAATCCGCATCAACGCCGCCGCCCGCGCCGCCGGCCTGACTTACAGCCGTTTTATGGAAGGACTCAAAGCCGCGAAATGTCCGCTCGACCGGAAAATTCTCGCCGACATCGCCGCGCAAGATGCGACCGCGTTTGGCGAACTGGTCAACCTCGCCAAAGGGGCGCTGAAAAACAAGCCCGCCGCAACTTTGGCAAAAGCGTAGAAGAAATTTAGATTTGAAAATTCAATAACGGGCGGCCTGAAAAGGTTCGCCCGTTTTTCTTTTCTTCCACTTTCAAACCTTTATTCTCAATCCAATTCTATGGGATTTTTGAACGACATCGAACCGCTGAAACAAACCGCGTTGAATGAATTAAAAAACGCGCCCGACCTCGCCGCGCTTGAACAAACCAAAGGCGCGTGGATCGGGCCGCACGGAAAATTCACCGCGCTGATGAAACAACTCGGCACACTTTCCAAAGAAGAAAAACCCGCCGCCGGAAAATTAATCAACGCTGCGAAAGTGGAACTCGAAGCCGCGCTCGTCTCGCGCCGTGAAGAATTGGAATTGAAAGCCGCGCTGCCCAAAGAGCCGACCGATTTTACTTTGCCCGGACGCCGCCGCGCGCCCGGTAAATTGCATCCGCTCACGCAAGTCACCGACGACATCGTCCGCGCCTTTCGCAAAATCGGTTTTGCCGTCGCCGACGGACCGGAAATCGAGGACGAATATCATTGCTTCGACGCGCTCAACACGCCCGCCGACCATCCCGCGCGCGATTCGCAGGACACATTTTATTTAGTGGGACCGGCTTCCAGCTTGTCTCCGAAATCAAAAACAGAAGCAAACGAAGTGAACAAAGAATCTTCGTTACCTTCGTTATCTTCTGTAAAACAATTTTTGCTCCGCACGCACACTTCCTCAGTCCAAATTCGCGTGATGGAAAAACAGCCGCCGCCGATTCGCATCATTGTTCCCGGCCGCGTTTATCGCCGCGACAACGCCGACGCCACGCATAATCCGACCTTCCAACAAATCGAAGGACTTTACGTTGACAAAAATGTCACTGTCGGCGATTTGAAAGGCACGGTCGAATTTGTTTTCCGCGAACTCATGGGCGCGGATGTGAAGATTCGTTTTCGTCCGCATTATTTTAGTTACACCGAGCCGAGCTACGAAATTGATTTCACCAATGCGCTCGTGAAAAAAATGGGCAAGGACTGGCTGGAGATCGCCGGCTGCGGCATGGTGCATCCGCAGGTGTTTGAGACCGTCGGCTACGACCCCGAAGTCTGGACCGGCTGGGCGTTCGGTTTCGGCATCGAACGCATCGCCATGATTCGTTACGGCATCAACGACATCCGCCTCTTCTACGAAAACGACGTGAGGTTCCTGAAGCAATTTTAGGATTCCGAAATACGATTGACAGGATTCCAAATTATATTATTTTGGAAGCATTAAAACGACAATTGATATTCCTGAAAAGCTTTTGGCAGAAACTATAAAACACACTGGCGCGAAGACCAAACGCGATGCCGTCGTGACCGCCGTCAGCGAATTCAACCGCCGTCGTCGGTTGGAAGAATTGGCGGAGCGGCTGCAAGGCTCATGCCCAAATTTTATGACGCAGACTGATTTGCGGCGGAGGCGGCAAGACCACAAATGGGAAAGATCGCGATGACCTTGGTGGACGCATCAAGTTGGATCGAATTTCTGCGCGGACGAAGCAGCGAGCCGAGCGAGCGCGTCAAAACTCTGCTCGCGCGCGGACAAGCCGCCTGGTGTGAATTCACGTTGGTTGAACTTTGGAACGGCGCGCAAGGCCACGTTGAAAAGAAAGTGTTGGAAGAATTGGAAGTCGAAGTCCAACTTTACGCCGTCAACGAACAAGTCTGGGCAAAAGCCCGTTTGCTGGCGCGGCGCAGCCGGGAAAAAGGAATCACGGCAACTTCAGGCGACATTGTGGTTGCCGCCTGTGTTGTTAATTATGATTTGGAAGTAGAACATTGCGACAGCCACTTCGACAAAATTCTGCCTATCGCGAAAAAATTATGATTCCTGAAACTACGACAACAATTGTTCGATGTTAAAATTTTGAAAAGGATTTCGACTTGCGCCGGTTTTCGGCGTTGTTAAAGTGCGCCTTGCATTTTTATCCGCAACGGCGGTTTTCCGTTCGATCAGAAATTTTTTGATTAAATTTATTTACGCGTGAAAATTTTTAGCGGCACAGCAAATGAACCTTTGGCCGGCGCCATCTGCAAATCCATCGGCGCGGAATTGGGCAAATGCACCATCAAACCGTTTCCCGACGGCGAGACGTTTGTGAAGATCGAGGAGAACGTGCGCGGCGAGGAAGTGTTCATCGTGCAGCCGACTTCGCCGCCGACGAATCACAATCTGATGGAATTGTTCATCATGATGGATGCGTTGCGGCGCGCGAGCGCAAAAAGAATCACCGCCGTGCTGCCCTTTTACGGTTATGCGCGGCAGGACCGCAAAGATCAGCCGCGCGTGCCCATCACGGCGAAATTGGTGGCGAATCTTTTGGTGGCGGCGGGAGCCAATCGCATTTTGACGATGGATTTGCACGCGCAGCAGATTCAAGGATTTTTTGACATTCCGGTGGATCATCTTTATGCGGCGCCGGTGATGTATGAATATTTGCGCAAAAAAAAATTGACCAATCTGGTTGTCGTCAGCCCGGATACGGGCGGCTTGAAAATGGCGCACGCGTATTCGCAAATGCTCGAAGGCGGTCTGGCGATTGTCGCCAAGCGGCGCAAAAATGCGACGGACGTGGAATCCATGGCAGTCATCGGCGAAATTCGCGGGAAAAATATTTTGCTGGTGGACGACTTGACGGAAACGGCGGGCACGTTGACGGAGGCCGCGGCTTTATTGAAGAAAAAAGGCGCGAAACAGATTCTGGCCTGCGTGTCGCACGCGATTCTGGGCGAAACGGGCATCGCGCGATTGCGAAAATCGGCGATTGACGAATTGATTACAACTGATACCGTCCAACGCCCTGCGATTGACGGCGTGAAGATTACAACGCTTTCGGTCGCCGGACTTTTGGGCGAAGCCATCAAACGGATTCACAGTAATTCGTCGGTCAATTCGCTCTTTGAGTTCAAAGGCGGGCGCACGAGTTAAAAAATTCCAATGCGCGCAATTTTTTTAGAAATCGCTGCCGATGGGCATAAGACCCTTTGAATATGAAATCAAACCTAAATCAATGCCTGAAACTTCAATTCTCACCGTTTTGAGCTTCGCATAAGAGTCGTTATCTTCAAGCTCTTTTACGGTGACATCCTTGCGATACCAGGTGATTGCGTAATAGGGCAGACGCCTTTCATTGCCTGGCAGGTCCTCGGACTCACTGACCCAATAACCTTGGGTGATTTCCGGTGGATAAAAATCCAGCGGATGAAAATCCTTCTCCTTGTGTCCCAGTATCTTGAAATACTTTGCCGCCAATATCGCCGCGCTTTTTTTATTGAGTTTGTTCTGAAGATTCATCGCCTGGAGGGCTTCAATTTTTTCTTTCGGCGGATTTTCCAAGTCGAAATAAGTTTTAATGGGGCGATGAAATGACCAGATTTCCGTCTTGTTGGATTCAGTAAGGTAAGAGAAATAAGTATTGTTCGTTAGTCTCAAATTCCCTTGGCAGCCGGGGCGGTCGTGGAAATAAGTCACCCGGTAATATTTTATTTGGTTGGTTTCCAACGGAAGATCGTTGGTCTGTCCCATCCGCTGCAAAAATGCCTGTGCCAATGGAATCATTGTTTCTTTGAGGTAGGTCTTCTCCAATTTTTCCGGCGCATGAAATATGCTTTCGTTGGTTTCTCTCTGGTCGGTAAAGAATCCAATGCCCCAACCATTGGTCAATTGCATCTTGGCCACCCAACCGTCGTCATAAAAGTCCACCTTGTAGCTTTGCACCTGATTCGTCGTGATGGGCAAATCATTCGTCTGGGCGATCCGCAGCAAGAGTTCTTGTGCCCGTGGAATCATTTTTTCTTTGAGATACATCTCCTCCTTTTCCCCGCCCAATACAAGCGCGGGGAAAAGGAGCAAGACGGCAAGGATGAGAATTGTATTTTTCATCAGTCACTATATTGCAAGGAACCATTGCCATACCACTTGATTGGCACATTGTTGAATACCGATGGAGCGGCCTTATAGGCTTGCTGTATTGCACGAGTAAGCGTTATGTCACCATTTCCATCATCCATCCAAGTCGTCCAGAATTGCAACGTCCAGTCTATATGAGAAGTGTCAAAGCGGAATACCACCGGCGCGCTCCAGCCCATGAAAGCACGTTTGTGAAAGGTTGGCTTCGTTAAGCGCGTCTCCGGAAACCGTCTTGGAAATGCCAAAGGCTTCGGGCAAATCTCCCAGCGCGGTGTTGCAACCATCCAAAAATACGAAGTTAAATGGCTTGTGTGTCATGGGTTTTCCCGCAAACGATCCATAACTGGCGGGCAAGGAGGATATGTAAGAATTACCGAACAACGCCGCCAAATCTTTGCCAGAAATAACCGCATCTTCGATTCCAAACGCATTGCCATTGGTGTTGCCATGACAATAAAAATATAGCGCGCTGACATTTTGGTTGTCCAAATCGCTCTTTAATTGAGTCAGGTCAGCGCTGTTTTGAATTAGTTCGACATTGCCGCCGAACATTTGGCGATTCAGGTCATCCACCAAACCCAGAAAATCAGCAATCTGGTTGCAAAGATTGATCACATCGGTATTAAGCGAACCCGCAATCGGCACGCGGGCGACAATGGTTTGCCTGCTACCCCACTGATTTTCCCACCAGACCAGCGTTTTCGTCGAACCGCTTCTCATGCCTGAATCATTCGGCGTGACTGTTCCCGCCGCCATGCTCGAAGAGATGTTTGAACTCTGATGAATGGCAAGAAACATTTCACGCGCGGACATTGTTTCTATGGTCGTCGCGTAGGGATTGTTGGCCGGTTGTTCTGGCAGTGGCGGATAAATCAATTTTTCCTCTGGCGTAAGCTGATTGTAAATGTTCAAAATTTGCAGATAAGCAGTCAACGGGTTCGGCGCGGGTTTTTGCGCGGTAAATTCCGGCACGCCATACGAGTTTAACTTGGACGAAACCGATGTCGCTCCCAAAGTGCTGGCAACGCTCGAACTCATCATTGAAAATCCGTCGCCTGTTTCCGTCACGTCCACCGTGATTTGATACAAACTTTCGACTGACAACGACTGGCCATTATTGTCCGTGCCGTCCCAATTTGTATTGATGTTGCCATCCGTGGTTGAGCCGGAAATGGTGCGAACAATTGTGCCATTCGTGTCCGTCACTGTTACCAGCCAGTCCGCCGGAAAAAAATCCGAAGTCACATCAATCGGCACATCATAATTGAACATGGAACTGGCATCCAGCCAGCGCACAGGATTTTCAAAATCCAACGTGATTGAACTGGAAAGCGTTTCGTTATTGGCCGTATCCACAGCGCCAACATACAACGTATGAAGACCATTTGTAAAATGAGTCGTGTCCAGGCTAAATAAAATGCCGCCGGAATCAATGAAGCCGACCAGCGCGTCATCCAAATAAAGATTGACGCCTTGAATTTGAGTTCCAATTTGCGCGCCGACTCCAACGGCGATTGTTCCGCTAATTGTTTCTCCATTCGTCGGCGAAAAAATTTGAACTCCGCTATTTGTGGGAATCGCCGCAATAAAAAATCCGTTTGGCGCATTTGTGGTGGAAATGCCGGCGGAAATATTTGGGTCGCTTGAAAAAACATCTTCCAATGGCGTCCAAAGAGAAAGAGGCATGGTTAAATCCGGCGTGGAAAACAGCCGGTAAGTTGTGCCAATGCTATTCGTCCAAGTGATTTGAGCTAATGCCGGCGAATCTTTTGAAATGCTCAAATACGGCGGCGATTGAGCAATTGAGTTTGAAGTGAGGCAGCAGGCGAGAACGCAACCGGCTGCGAACCTTCCGGTAATTGTTCCACTAATTGCTTGTTTGGTTGTTTTCATAATTGTGGTTTCGGTTTTGAGGTTGAACCTGGCCGCGCTCAATGCTCGCACCATCCGGCACATTGAAGCTGGAGAAATGAACATTCTCATTACCACCATCGCCAGAATTCGCAAAGCGCTGGATTGTAAATGGGATGACCTCGTTCCCAACGAATGGAAGCGATAAACGATCAAAGCATCCCGGAACAACTTTTATTTGAAATCCGTTATTGACGGATGGCCGGCAACTGATATTTTTTTCGTCCCTTTAATTCAAAAGGCAAGCGTGCTGGCACGCAATGATCGTTTTAAGAAAATGAAATCAGTCGCATTAAAAGCCTATCCGCGCACGCAAGTGCAGCGCGCCGAAGTCAAAAAACTCCGCGCGTCCGGCCGCGTCCCCGCGACGATTTACGGACGTCAGGCCAAGCCGCAGAATTTGGAAATCAGCGCGAAAGAAATCAGCGACCTCATTCACCATTCTGTTTCGGAAAATTTGCTCGTAGATTTGTCCGTGGAAAATGACGCGCGCGCCAAGCGCCTCGCGCTCGTGCAGGAAATCCAGCATCATCCGATTGACGGGAAAATTCTTCACATTGATTTTCACGAAGTCGCCGAAAACGAAAAAGTGACCGTGCAAGTGCCGGTGGAAACGACCGGCGAAGCTGTCGGCGTCAAAACCGGCGGCGGCGTGCTCGAACACGTTTTGTTCAAATTGAAAGTTCGCTGCCTGCCCAAAGATTTGCCGGAGCAAATTATCGTGGACGTGACCAGTCTTGAGATTGGCAAATCTTTTCACATTGCCGACATCAAAGTGCCGGAAGGTGTGGAAATTTTGGGCGACAAACATATTTCAGTGGTGGCCGTCGCCGCGCCGCGCGCCGAAGAAGAAGTGGCCGCGACCGAAGCGGTTCCCGCTGCGGGCGACGTGGAAATGACCAAGGAGAAAAAAGAAGAAGGCGCGGAAGGCGCCGCGCCCGCGAAAGCCGGCGAGAAAGCTCCGGCCAAGGGCGACGCGAAGGCGGCTGCGGCAGGCGACAAAAAAGCCGAGGCCAAACCGGAAGCCAAGGCCGAGAAGAAAAAATAATTTTTGCGGCGCGAGCCGCTTTTCCCGCGCATGGAGCCATTGCATCTCATCGTGGGTTTGGGAAATCCGGGCGCGGAATATGTGCAGACGCGCCACAACGCCGGTTTTTTGCTGGTCGAAAAACTGGCGGCGCAATGGAAAGCGGATTGGACGAACGAACGAAAGTTTCGCGCGCGAATCGCCAAAGCGAATCGCCACGACAAAAAAGTTTTGCTCTGCGAGCCGCAGACGTTCATGAATTTGAGCGGCGAAACGGTCGGCGCGCTGAAAGATTTTTATCAGTTGCCGCTCGCGCAAATTTTGATCGCCGTGGACGACGCGGATTTGCCTTTCGGCGAAATCCGGTTGCGCGCGAGTGGCAGCAGCGGTGGACATCACGGTTTGGAATCCATCGAGCAGCATTTGGCGTCGCGCGAATTTGCGCGCTTGCGGATCGGCATCGGCCGCAAAGACGGCGCGCGGGAGATCACAAATTACGTTCTCGGAAAATTTGATTCGAGCGAGGGCGAATTGCTGGAAAAGATTTTGGAACGGGCGGCCAATCAAATTGAAACCTGGTTGGAAGCGGGAATTGAAAAAGCGATGAGTCAATTTAACGGAGTCGTGGACTCCAAAAACGAAGAAAATAAAAAGTGAAACGATACGAAGGTCTGTTCATCCTGAACACAGCAGGAAAAGAAGAAGGCGTCAAAGACACACTCGATAAAGTCGAGGCGGAAATTGTCGCGGCGGGCGGCAAAGTCGAGACCGTGCAAAAAATGGAGAAGAAAAGTTTTGCGCGCATCGCCGACAAAAAACACATCGCCGGATTTTACGCGAACGTCATTTTCAACGGCACGCCGACGATCATCGCGCAGTTGCGCGCGAAATTCGGCTTGAGCGAAGACGTTTTTCGCGTGATCTTCACCGATTCGCCGGAACCGAAGCTCGCAAAATAAATTAATTTATCATGGCCAGTTTCAACAAAGTCATCTTGATGGGCAATCTGACGCGCGACCCTGAATTGCGTTATACGCCCAAGGGAACTGCCATTGCCAAAATCGGTCTGGCGGTCAATCGGAATTGGACAAGCGAAAGTGGCGAGAAAAAAGAGGAAGTGACTTTTGTGGACGTGGATGTTTTTGGCCGCACGGCGGAAAACGTGGGTCAATATATGCGCAAAGGCCGCCCGATTTTGGTCGAAGGCCGGCTCAAGCTCGACCAATGGGACGACAAACAAACCGGACAAAAGCGCAGCCGTCTGGGCGTCGTCGCGGAAACGGTTCAATTTCTCGGCAGCGCGCCCGGTGCCGGCGAAGGCGGCGCACCAGGAACTCCACGCGCGCCGCGTCCAGCCGCAACCAACGCGCCTGCAAGCGAACCGGTCGAAGGCGACGCGCCGCCCGAAAGCGACGACGTTCCGTTTTAATTAAAATTTTTCGGGAGAATTTTTTTCTCTCAACTTTCAACCATCAACTCTCAACTTTTTTCGTATGGCAAAAACTGAAGTCATTCTCACTCACAACATCGTCGGGCTCGGCGGTGAATCCGACCAGGTCAAAGTCGCCGCCGGTTACGCGCGCAATTTTTTGTTTCCGCAGCGGTTTGCGATCCCGCTGACTTCGGCAAATAAAAAACACATCGAAGCGTTGAAGAAACGCCGTGGCGAACGCGAGGCGCACGAGTTCAACACCATGAGCGAACTGGCCAAAGGCGTTTCCAAGTTGATTTGCGTCGTCAAGGTCAAGGCCGGCGACGACGGCAAAATGTTCGGCTCGGTGACGACCGGCACGATCGCTGACGAATTGAAACATCAGTTCGACATCACGCTCGACAAAAGAAAAATCCATCTCGAATCGCCGATCAAAACGCTGGGCGAACACGAAGTGGAATTGCATTTGCACGCCGAAGTCAAAAGCACTTTGAAAGTGCGCGTGGAAAGTTTGACGCCTGTGGCTGCGCCCGCGCCCGAAACCGCGCCCGCCGAAGTTAGAACCGAAAAACGCGGCAAACGTCCTGAGCGCGCCGAAAAAGTTGAAGCCGCCGAAGAAAAACCAAAGGCCGCAAAAGGCGAAAAGCCCGCGAAATCCGCCAAAGCGCCAAAGGCCGAAAAGAAAGCCAAGGCCGAATAAAAATCGAGACGGCAATTTACTTTCACCGGGCTGCGGAATTTTTCTCCGCAGCTTTTTTGTTGCGCAAAATTCTTTGACTGCCGCGCGGACAATGAGCAAAATAATTTCAAAAACGGGACTTGACCGTTCTGGGAATTTCGTTAAGCTAAACTCAATGTTGAAAAACGTTTCACAAGTTGTCATTCTGGCCGTCGTCGTAGTTGGCGACGCCGCTGGCGCTTGTTGAATTGAACCAATTTAACAAAACCCACGGCTAAAAAGTCGTGGGTTTTTTGTTTAATCCGCGACGGTCAGCCGCAAACGGAAATAAAAAACATGAGCAAGACAATCGCTGAAAAGAAATCCGCCGCCGCAAAAAATATTCTGGCGCAACCGCAAAAAACTTCCGCGCCCAAACGCGCCGAGGTCGGACCGGCCATGTTTGGCCGCGACATTTTCGTGGAAGCGTTGGAACGCGAAGGCGTCGAAGTTATTTTTGCTTATCCCGGCGGCGCGAGCATGGAAATCCACCAGTCGCTCACACATTCCAAAATCCGCACCATTCTTCCGCGCCATGAACAGGGCGGAAGTTTCGCGGCGGAAGGCTACGCGCGCGCGACTGGCAAAGCCGGCGTGTGCATGGGCACGAGCGGTCCGGGCGCGACGAATCTCGTCACCGCCATCGCCGACGCTTACATGGATTCCTGCCCGCTCATCGCGATTACGGGTCAAGTTTCGCAGGCGATGATCGGGCGCGGCGCGTTTCAGGAAACCGACATCATCGGCGTGACGTTGCCGATCGTGAAACATTCTTATTTAATCACGGACATCAACGACATTCCACGCATCGTGAAAGAGGCGTTTTATATCGCGCAATCCGGTCGCCCCGGCCCGGTCGTGATTGATTTTCCAAAAAACATCCAGCAGCAAAAAACGCAGCCGGTCTGGCCGACGCTGGAGCAGATCAAAAAAGGTTTGCCCGGTTACACGCAGCCGGACTTGAAAGCGGACGACATCGCGCTCAACGAAATCATTGGCCTCATCGAGAAGGCCGAACGTCCGGTGCTTTATGTTGGCGGCGGAATTATCACGAGCGGCGCGGCGGCGGAATTGAAAAAATTTGCCGAGGCGACGAATATTCCCGTGACGACCACAATCATGGGCGTCGGCGGATTTCCCGAAACGCATCCGCTCTCGTTGCGCTGGCTCGGCATGCACGGTTCCGCCTCGGCGAACTGGGCGGTCAACGGAGAATACGAACTCCGTAAAAATTTTGACGCGCCGATGGTGAAGTTGAAAGACGGCGCGGATTTATTGCTCGCGTTTGGCGTGCGCTTTGACGACCGCGTGACCGGCAAGTTCGAGGAATTTTGCAAGAGCGGAACGATTGTCCACGTGGACATTGACGCGTCGGAGTTGAACAAGAATCGCAAGGCGAATCTGCCCGTGGTCGGCGACATCAAGGACGCGTTGACGCGTCTGAATAAATTGGTCGCGAAACGTCCGATTCAGAAAAAACACACCGCGTGGCTCGCGCAGATTTCTGAATGGCAGAAAAAAGCGCCGTTCGCCTATCGCATCACGCCGGAAATCGCCAACAGCGATCACATGAAAGACCATCTCCAAGGCCAGGAGAATGAAGTCATTTTGCAGCAGATGGTGATCGAGATGCTTTACGAACTCACGAAGGGCGAGGCTTACATCACCACCGGCGTCGGCCAGCATCAGATGTGGGCGGGTCAATGGTATAAATACAAATACCCGCGCCAGTTCATCACCAGCGCCGGTCTCGGCTCAATGGGTTACGGTTATCCCGCCGCGCTCGGCGTGAAGGTGGCGTTGCCGGACAAGCAGGTCATTGATATTGATGGCGATGGTTCCTTCTTGATGAACATCCAGGAACTCGCGACGGCGCACGTCGAAAAAATTGCGGCGAAGGCGATCATCCTGAACAATCAGCATCTCGGCATGGTGGTGCAATGGGAGGATAATTTCTTTGAAGGCAATCGCGGTCACACGTATCTCGGTGATCCCGATCATCGCGCCGAAATTTATCCTGACTACGTTCGCGTGTGCAATTCGTTCAACGTGAAATGCGAGCGCGTGATGTATAAAAAAGATTTGCGCGCCGCGTTGCAGCGGATGCTCGACGCCGACGAACCTTACGTCCTCGACGTGGTGACGCCTTACAGCACGCACGTCTTGCCATTCATTCCCGCCGGCAAAACCGTGGCGGACATGATTTGGAAATAGCCGCGATTGAAAAAATCGCTGAAAAATTATTTTTTTTGCCGCGCTTTTGACAAGGCGCGCATATTGAATTTTTTACAGACCGACAATTTATTGGACACTTGAGCTGCCTTCAGGACCAATCAAAGGCCGATTATGTTGATTTTTAGTGATTTTTGCCCTTTTCCCACTTTGGCGCACGGCTTGCTCAAACCCAAAACGTCGGATTTTCTCAATTGTAGCTTGCAATTGGGAGGCATTAACCTTTAATAACAACGCACATGGCATTGCAGTTTCTTAACGGGGCATTTAAAAAAAAGCGGTCGCAGATGATCTCGATTGATCTGGGAACGCGCACTACGAAAGCTGTCCTTTTGGAACAGCGCGGGGAAATTTTTGCCCTGTGCCGTTATGCGCTGCTCGACGCGCCGATTTTTGACAAAAAAATTTCCGCCGAGTTGCTCGCCGAGCATTTGAAAAACGTCATCGAGGCCTTGGGCGCGGAAACCCAATATGTCACGCTGTCGCTGGGATTGGATGACGCCGTGGTGCGGCAGGTGGATTTGCCGCAAATTCCTCTCGACGAAATGCGGCTCATCCTTAAAAATAATCCCAAGGCGTATTTGCAGCAGGATTTACCGGGACACGTTTTCGACTGTTATATTTTTCCGCCGCGACCGGTGACGGGCAGGCCGGCGGACGGCGCGAAAGCGGGAATTCCAAAATTAAAAGTTTTAGTGGCGGGTGCCAAACAGCAATTGGTGGAGGATTTTCAAGCGGCGTTCAAAGAAGCCGGATTGGTGGGCGATCATCTCGTGCCGGGATTGATCGGGCCGATTAACACATTTGAAATGGCAATGCCGGAAATTTTTGCCAATGAGTCGGTGGCCTTGGTGGACATCGGTTTCAAACATACTTCGGTCTGCGTGTTGGATCGCGGGCAACTGATGTTGACTCGGACGATGAACATTGGCGGAGACCGGCTGACGGCGGGATTGGCTGAACAAATGAACATCACTTACGCGGAAGCCGAGGGCATCAAAGTGGGCATGGCGCCGGAAGTGGTTTCAGCATTGGAAACACAGGTGCTGCCCTTGGGCCGCGAGTTGCGCGCCTCGCTTGATTTTTTTGAACATCAGCAAGATCGCGCGGTATCGCACATTTATGTCAGCGGCGGTTCGGCCAAATCGGAATCCATTTTGGAAATGTTGCGCGCCGAGCTGGTTGTCGAATGCCAAACGTGGAACCCGACCGGCTTTTTGCAGATGGCGTTGCCGGGGCAGCAGGCGGTGGAAATTGACCAGGTCGGCTCGCAATTGACGGTGGCGATCGGTGGCGCCCTGGCGGCTTTTTAACGGAAAATTATGCCCATAAAAATCAATTTATTGGCGGAGACGCAAATCGCAGAAGAGTTGCGCCGGCGCGATCCGGTCAAACGGGCGATTTTTGTCGGCGCCTTTCTGATCGCATTGATGTTGGTCTGGAGCAGTTCACTGCAATTGGAAGCGATGATTTCAAAAAAATCTTTGGCCGATGTGCAGGCACAAATCGAAACCCATTCCGATCAATATCAAAATGTGGTGGGCAGCCTGAAAAAAATCAATGAGGCAAAAAACAAACTGGCGGCCTTGCAGAAATTAAGCGCCGCGCGCTTTCTTCAGGGTAATCTTTTGAATGCATTGCAAGAGTCCACCCTGGACAATGTCCAACTGGCGCGCCTAAGAGTGGACCAATCCTATTTTAATGTTCCGGGCGCGCCGGCCAAGACGAATGATAATCATGTGACTCCGGGCTACCTGGCAACGACGCACGAAAAAATAGTCGTGGTTTTGGATGCGAAAGATTTCAGCGCCAGCCCGGGTGACGCCGTGAACAAGTTCAAGGAAATGCTTGCCAATCAATCCTATTTCAAATCTATCTTAAGCAAAACCAATGGCGTTCAGTTGACCAGTTTATCGCCTCAACAAAGCGGTCCTGACGGCAAAGCGTATGTATTGTTCACATTGGAATGTGATTTACCCGAGCAAATCCGATGAAATGGCTGCCCAGAGATAAGCGCAATCCGTTTTTTGCCGTTGTCATAACTACGGTTGTAGTTTTGGCTTTGATTTATTTTGGCCTGATTGAATCGCAGAATGAGTCGCTTTTAAGAGTGGCTTCCGATCGCCGAGCGGCGGCAGACAAATTAGCCAATATGGAAAAAGCGATCAAAAATGCCGAAGTCACTTCCCGCGATTTGGATAATGAAACTTTTGCGCTTTCGCGCGCGGAAGAAGACATGGCTTCCGGCGATCTCTACTCATGGACTTATGGAACGATGCGGTTGTTCAAGCAACAATATAAAATAGAAGTTCCTGAAATAGGACATCCGGTGACGGGCGAGGTGGATTTATTTCCTGCTTTTCCCTACAAGCAGCTTCGCTTTAGCATTAATGGAACCGGCTACTACCACGATCTGGGAAAATTTGTTTCTGATTTTGAAAATGCCTTTCCCCATGCCCGGATTCTCAATCTGGTGATTGAGCCGGTGAGTCCGGATAGTGAAAAACTTTCTTTCCGGCTCGATATTGCAGCTTTGGTAAAACCGAATCCTTCATGATTATGAAATTATTCGGAAATTATTTTAACCTGGCTTTGATCCTGGCGGGTCTGGCGGCGATGCCGGTTGTCGCCAAGCCGGTTGTCTTGCAGCCGACCAATTCAATTGCGCCGCGATCCGTATTCATTCTTCCTTCCAACCCAAAAGAAGGCCGCGATCCATTTTTTCCATCTTCAATGCGGCCTTATATTTCGGCGGTGCCCAAAGCGGTTCCCGGCGGTGACATCACGGCGCTGCGACTGATCGGAGTTTCGGGAGCGCCGGGACATCGGCTGGTGATTATCAATAACCATACCTTTGGCGTCGGCGACGAGGGGGAAGTTATCACGAGTCAGGGACGGATGCATATCCGTTGTGTGGATATAACCGCCAATTCGGTGGTGATTGAGGCCGACGGACGGCGGGCTGAATTGCATTATTCAAGCGAGCCATGAAGAAAACAGTGTCCATTTTTTAAAAAAAACAGATTGGCGCAGGCGATTGCCAAAAATTGGTATCGCTTGTGCTTGCAGGTCAAATGATCCGGGCGTCAAGCCGGGGAACTTACTAAACAAAACAAAGTATGAAACATAAATTATTAATCGCCGTCATGCTGGGAGCGTTTGCGATGCAACGCGCTGCCATTGCCCAGACTAACGTCATGGAAGATGACGCAACCAATCCGCCGGTTACGGCGGTTATGATAACCAATACACAGGTGACAGTAGATGTGGCTACTAATGAGGCTGCCACCAATGAAACTGCCGCCGAGGTCGCGCCCGCCGCCGCCGCAAGTCCCGGCCAGCCCGCCGATGCGACTGCGACTAACGCGACCGACCTGTCTGAAGCAGTTATTCCGCTGATTCAATTTCAAGACGTGCCGCTCACCACGGCCATTGAAAACCTGGCGCGGCAAGCGGGCATCAACTATTTGCTGGATCCAAAAATCGGTTATGGCCAGCCCGACGCCAATGGACAGGTCAAGGCGGAGCCGACTCTATCCATCCGCTGGGAAAATATCACCGCCGAACATGCTTTGCTGGCGCTGCTGGATAATTATGGCTTGCAACTCGTTCCCAGTCCTCAAACTAAAATTGTCCGCATCACGACTAAAGACCCGTCGGCGCCGCCGCCCTTGATCACCCGGGTTGTCCAGCTAAAGTATTCCAGCACTTCAAACATGGTTGATTCCATTGTGGCCGCCCTTACGGATAAACGCAGCCGGGTATTGCCGGACACGCGCACCAGCCAGTTGGTGGTGGTCGCCACCGAACCGGAACAGGAAGCGGTGGACACTCTTGTCAATGAATTGGACAAACCTACCCGCCAGGTGTTGATTGAGACCAAGCTGGTGGAAATTTCCAGCAACCCAAGCACCACCAAAGGTATTGACTGGTCGGGCACACTGGCGGCGCAAAATTTTTCGGTCGGCAATGGATCGACATTTTTAGTGCAACCCACTGCGGCGGTCCCGGGAACGGAGACAACGGTTAATGGTGTAACGACGATTAGTGGCGCCCAACCTGCCCAGCCCGGTCTGCTCAGTGGTATTCTTGGCAATCCCGGCATTTTAGCCAACTCCGCCGATGGATTAAATCCCAGCACTATGTTTCTTAATGCTGATGGAGTTCATGCCGTGCTTTCATTTTTGAATTCATCTTCGGATGCGCAGGTTATATCTACTCCTCGCGTCGTTACCTTGGATAATGAGATGGCGACGATTTCAGTTACCCGCGCTTTTCCCATCATCAATGTGACGGCCGGCACCGCCAACACGTCGGGTGGTTCTTCGATCACTTACTCTAACATCGGAACCATCCTGCAAGTGACTCCTCGCATCTCCGCCAATGACTATATCTGGCTTAAAGTAATTCCCGATGTCTCCAGTTTCTTCGGCACCGTTACTAAAACTATTCAAGGCGCTATTTTCCAGGCCGATGAATTTGACGTCCGTCATATTGATACGCAGGTGCTTATTCCCAACGCCAATACTTTGGTCATGGGCGGTTTGGTAAAGGACAGTCCGCAGGCTTCCTACACCAAAGTGCCGTTCTTGGGCGACATCCCGGTTCTGGGATACGCTTTCCGCAGTGAAAACAAATCCCTGGACAAGGATAATCTTTTGATCTTTATCACGCCAACCATCGTAAAAGATTCGGATTATACTCCCACGGCAACCGATTTTCTTAAGTCTCGACCGAACGTAATGAAATCACCGTTGAATCCCCACACATGGTGGGATAGCTCCCAGCCTCGTGGCGATTGGAGCAACCCCGCTCCCGAACCAGGCGAGTTCGATAAAAGTGCGCCAAACGTTCAATGATTTTAACCTGATATTTCACGGCGCGTTCAAGTCGAACGCGCCTTTTTTTTATTTAGCCGCTGAAATTTTCTTTGGCAACCCGTTTCAAATAATCAAAAGAAAAAATTCCTGTCGCGTGGCCGTCCGCCCAAATGGGCTGAATGGCATAATTGCCAACCGTGCCGATGCGAACCAATTCAAATGCTTTCGGCGAAAATTTTTGTTCGGGGTTTTTATAAACGTTTCCTAAAATATCCGCTTCGCCTTTGCAACCCGCGCATGGGCAACTGCGCCGCAATTTTTCCAACGAAATAAAATCTTCGCCGCCATTACTCCATTTGATGGCCAGTTCGTTCCCGATAAGTTGAATGTCCGTTGGCCGCATGCCTTGAAATTATCTTGATTTCAAACAAACGTCCATTCGACTTTGTTTGACTGCCATTCGCCTTCAACTATTCTCATTTTGGTGAAAGCTGACAATTCGGTTCCTCTTGAAGATTCAAAGCAGGCAGGGCGCGCAAAAAACCAAACGCCCAGTTTGCCCGAAGTTCATCGCAGCATCGTCGTTCCGTCCACCGCATCATTCTGGAGAAAACTGCTCGCGTTTTCCGGCCCCGGATTTCTCATCGCCGTCGGATACATGGACCCCGGAAATTGGGCGACCGACCTCGCCGGCGGCGCGCAATTCGGTTACACGCTGTTGTCCGTCATTTTGATTTCCAACTTGATGGCCGTTTTGCTCCAGCATCTGTGCGTCAAACTCGGCATCGCCACCGGACGCGATCTCGCGCAAGCCTGTCGCGATCATTATTCCACACCGAGCGTTTGGTTTCTGTGGATACTTTGCGAAATTGCCATTGCCGCGTGCGACCTTGCCGAAGTCGTCGGCTCCGCCATCGCCTTGCAATTACTTTTTGGAATTCCCCTCGTCTGGGGTTGCGTCATCACGGCGGCGGACGTCATCGCCGTTTTATTTTTGCAGAATAAAGGTTTTCGTTACATCGAAGCGCTGGTTATCACGCTCATTGCAACCATCGGCACTTGTTTTGCTGCGGAACTTTTTTGGTCAAAGCCCGGACTCGCCGGAATGTTTCTCGGCTTCGTGCCGAGTCCGCAAATTTTGAAAAATCAGAATATGCTTTACGTCAGCATCGGCATCATCGGCGCGACCGTCATGCCGCATAATTTATATTTGCATTCCTCCATCGTTCAAACGCGCAAATACGAACAAAATTCTTCCGGAAAACGCGAAGCGATTAAATTCGCCACGATTGATTCGACCGTCGCGCTAACCTTCGCGCTTTTTATCAACGCCGCAATTCTTATTCTCGCTGCGGCGGCATTTCACTGGACGGGACATCAAAACGTCGCGCAAATTCAAGACGCCTACAAGCTTTTGAAACCGTTGCTCGGCGTCGGCGGCGCGAGCATTTTATTCGCCGTCGCGCTGCTCGCGTCGGGACAAAATTCCACGCTCACCGGCACGCTCGCCGGGCAAGTCGTCATGGAAGGTTTTGTCAACATCCGGCTGCGACCGTGGCTGCGACGACTCATCACGCGACTGCTCGCCATCGTGCCCGCCGTTTGCGTCATCGGATATTTTGGCGAAAGCAAAACGACTGAACTTCTCGTCGCCAGTCAAGTCGTGCTTTCAATGCAACTCGGTTTTGCCGTCTGGCCGCTCATGCGCTTCACCGGCGAAAAAAATAAAATGGGTGAATTCGTCAATCCGCTTTGGATCAAAATTCTCGGCTGGACAACCGCCGCAATTATCATTGTGCTCAACGTGAAATTGCTTTTCGATACGTTCATGCCAGTGTCGTGGTTGAAAATTTTTTACAGCCATCTCGGATTGCCCGTGCCGACGCAATAAATAAAAAAATTGTATGTTCAAAAAAATTTTAGTTGCGCTTGAAAACAGTCCGGCGGACGAAACGATGTTGCCGCAAATCGCCGCACTGGCAAAAAAACTTGCCTCGGAACTTTTATTTTTGCACGTCGCCGACGGCTGGGTCGCGCGCAATTTCAATCAACTCAAGCTTGCCGAGTCCGAAGAAATGAAAAGCGACCGCGAGTATTTGGAAAAAGCCGCCGACAAAATTCGCGCCGAAGGAATTTCAGTTTCCACCATGCTCGCGCTCGGCAGTCCGCCGACCGAAATTTTGAAAGTCGCCGATGCTGAACGGTGCAGTTTGATCGCGATGACCAGCCACGGCCATCGTTTGTTCGGCGACATTTTTCACGGCAGCACCATCAACGAAGTCCGTCACAACACGCACATTCCAATTCTCCTCGTGCGCGCGAAAAAAATAAAGTAGCGCAGGCATCTTGCCTGCGTTTTTATTTAAAAATTTCGCAGGCTGGATGCCTGCGCTACTTTAATTGAGAATCTTTTGGCCGTTCCACCAGATGCAACAAATTTCCTTCGCAATCTTCAAAAAATAAAACGCGCCCGCCGCCAGCAGCCGGACGAATTTCTTCCGAAAATTTTAGGCCGCGTTTTTCCAATTCACTTTTCGCCCCGTCCAACGAATCCACGCGCAACGCGATGTGCCGAAAACCGGCGAGCTTGTTGTTGCCGCGATTTTCCGGCGCGCCGTCCGCCGCGTAAATTTCAAACCAGCCGCCGCCCGGCAACGCAATCAAACACGTTGGCGGATTCTGTCCGTTATTAAAAATTTCACGCGCGTCCAATTTTTTTTCATACCAATTTTTCAGTGCAACCGGATTTGGCGACGGAATCGCAATGTGTTCAATGGAAATATTCATGGCTGAATTAAAAATTAAAAATGCAAAATTAAAAACTAAAATCGTGTTTGACCGCAAAAGGTTTTGTAACGTTTGCTAAATAAATTTATGAACCTGGAAAACTTTTTGAAACAGCGGCTCGTTTGCGTCGCGGTGATTGACAATGTTGACGATGCGATTCCGCTGGCCGAAGCGTTGCTCGCGGGCGGATTGAATGTAATCGAAGTTACATTTCGCACTGCGGGTGCGGCGGACGCGATTGCGCGTATTCGCAAAAATGTTCCGCAAATGAGCGTCGGCGCAGGAACGTTGCTGACGCCGGACAACGTAAAACAAGCCGTGGACGCGGGCGCGCAATTTGGCGTTTCGCCCGGCTTGAACGAATCCGTTTCGCGCGCGGCGCACGAAAATAAATTGCCGCTGTTTCCCGGCGTCATCACGCCCAGCGAAGTCATGCGCGCGCTGGAACTCGGCTGGAAAACATTGAAATTTTTTCCGTCGGAAACTTTTGGCGGCGTGAACGCGCTCAAAGCGCTCGCCGGACCGTTCGGTCATACCGGCGTAAAATTTATTCCGACCGGCGGCATTTCGGCGGCGACGTTGCAAAATTATTTGGCGATGCCGCAAGTCGCGGCAGTTGGCGGTTCGTGGATGGCGGAAAAAAAATTGATTGCGGAAAAAAATTGGAAAAAAATTTCCGTGCTTACGGCGGAAGCAATGAAAATAATTTCTGTGCCGCAAACAAAATAAGTGGAGCGCGCAAATTTTAGGGTGGCACAGGCCTCTGGCCTGTTGTTTCGGGCGTCGCGCCCGAAACCGGCGAGGCGCGAACGTCTGACTTGGCAGCACACGCAAAACCCAGCGTATGTCCTCAAACGAAATCCGGCGGGACGCCGGATTTGACAGGCGAGACGCCTGTGCCACCAAATTAATTTCCAATCGTCACTTGCAACGGCTCATCGCGGCGTTCGGCGAAACGTTTCACATAATTTTCCCATTGAATGTGATTCGTGAAATCGCCGCTGCGATCCCAGCACGCGCCGAAATAATATTCAAATGGCTTGCCGATTTGCGCCGGCGCAATTGCAAGTTGATCGCGAATCGGCGGATAACCTTCATGCGTCGGTTGCGGCACGTTGGCGTGAATTTTTGATTCCGGCAAATTCGGATTATCGTTCGTAAATTCTTCGACCGAATTTTTCGGCAGCACAATCGCGACCGCCGTGACGCCTTTCGGTTTATCTTCCGGCTGCCAAGAAGTCGTCCAGCCTTCGACTTTGTCGCGCGCAAAAAATTCTTCACGATTTGTCGGGCACGCGCGCTCGGCTACGCCGACACCAATCGTTAGCGGCGAATTATCTTCGCTCGCGAACGTGCTTTGCGCTTTTGTGAAATAAGAACCGGCGTCAATGCTGTAACGTTTCGTCTCGGAAACTTTTCTGCCGTTGCCCGCGTCCCACGCGTCGTAAGTCAATTCAAATTCCGAACGGATCGGCCCGGTCGTGATCAATTTCCAATTGCGATAATTGCTTGAAACAAAAAGTTTTTTGCCGTCCCAAATTCCCAAACCGCCGTCGCCGCGACTGTGCCCGACGCGATAATCATCCATGAACGAACCGTTATCCTCGTGATAATGTTTCGTCGCATACATCGTTTGAACAATCAGGTCGTGATCTTTTTTTATCCAAACATCCGGCGCGCTGCTGATGGTTCCCTCGGCAGGGATCAGCGCAAGACCGTAAGCGCGAAACGCGATGCGGTCGCTTTCCCACGCAAAATCGTCGTAACGTTCGGGAACAAAACGCGCAAAAGTTTTTACAATCGGCGGCGGCACGGCCAACGCGCTTGCGTCTAAAATATAAAATATTTTTGTTTCGTGCGGCGCGAAGTCCGCTTGAAAAAGAAATTTTTTGTTACTGTTTTCTTTGTAAATCTGTGAATTCAAAATGCGCGAAGAAGTCCCATTCATTACTACCAAACTTTCAAATGTGTATAAATGCTTTATTGGTAACTTTGAAAAATCGGCTGAACTTAATTCAATGGTTTCACTGGCACGGTAAAATTTTGCTGTGTTTGTAATCTTGAACACAAATCGTTGTGGATTATTTTCAAAGGCAGCCATCCGATAAACTTCACTTCCCGCGAGCAAAAAAATGCCGCCGCCGTATGGTTGAGTTGAGTCCGCATCAAATTTTATCGGACGATCGCCGGCGGGTTGAATGTGCGTCAGTTTGCCGTCTGCGTTCACGCACGCGACGAGCGCCGGCCACGCTTTGCGCACCGCCGGTTCAAATTTCGCGCGGTCGAGCAAACCCTGATTTACGCCCCACGCGAGGCCGTA
>Ga0207933_1000148_pt1 | contig 71859 bp, 80 predicted proteins | sample NGESurdeep092012_4_FD_184488 | JGI IMG/M metagenome (GOLD analysis project Ga0207933, IMG submission 184488) | Arctic peat soil microbial communities from Barrow, Alaska - NGEE Surface sample F53-3 deep-092012 (SPAdes) | ecosystem: Environmental > Terrestrial > Soil > Wetlands > Peat ...
GGTCCTCTGCTACCGCAGTTGTCGTTGGCCCGTCGGGTAATTTCTCATGGATTCCCGATATCTCGCAAAACGGCGACCACACGATCACAGTCTACGTCTACGATGCACAGGGGCATAGCGCCTCGGCTATGCAGACGGTGACGGTAGGCGCTGGGCCACGACTCGCTATTACCGGCCTTACTCCTGGTGATAAAGTAGTATTTGGCAACACGGTTTCCTTTGCAGTTGGGGCAACCGAGTTCATTCCGACAGCATTTTCCCTTTCAGATAGTTTCCCCGGGTCTTCACTCGACAATAGCGGTATCAATATGAGCGGCATCTTCTCGTGGGTACCGCGGGTGGGGGATATCGGGACCCATACGATTACAGTCAAGGGCGCTGTCGGTGTCTACGGCAAGAGTGCAACGACGACGCAAACGATTACAGTACTCGCCTCAAGCTCGACCCTCTCTGTCGCGCCAGTTGTTACGACTCCGGTGGTTACTGCCGCCACTGTGGTAGCGACCCCGACGCCTTCGGTGACAACAACCTCAACAGCTACCAGTGATGGATACGTATTCAAAAACTTCATGGGACTTGGCGAAGACACAACTGATGGCTCGGATGTACTTGAACTTCAAATGCGACTTACGGTGCTTGGTATCTACAAAGGCAAGCAGACAGGATACTTCGGCCCAGTGACAGCTACTGCGGTCAAGAAGTTCCAAAAGGCGCACGGCATCGTGCAGACAGGATTCGTCGGCTTCGAGACTCGAGCAGCACTTAATAAATAACAATAGTATATGTTTCAAATACTCCTTTCGTACCTCATTACTATCCCGGTACTCGTCATCATTGACCTCTCGTGGGCTGGATACTTCATGAAAGACTTTTATCGCACGCGGCTCTCGCACCTGCTCTCTCCTGATGTGCAGTTTGTGCCGCTCATCTTCTTCTATCTCATTCTCTCTATCGGCATCTTTTACTTTGCGGCATATCCAGCACATCTTAAGCATTCGCTCTTGCTTGCGATTGGATCAGGATTCTTGCTCGGTGTCGTAGCGTACGGCACTTACGACCTCACCAACATGGCGACTCTACCGCAGTGGCCACTGATTATTACGCTCGTTGATATTGCATGGGGTGGGGTAGTAGTCGCAGCAACTGCAGCAGCTGGGTACTTGTTGCTCGGAGCGCTCTAGGTTTCCTCCTCCTACTCTTTGCGGGAGAGTAATGCGATGAACGCAATGAGAAGGAAGACACTCAGTGCCATCCAGGGAATCGTGACGAATCCAAACTCGAATACGCTACGCACGGCGCAGTCACCAGCGGCATCGCAGGGGATGAGTGAGCCTGAAGGAAGTATTTGGAGCAGATGCTGATACAAGGCAACGGCGGCACCCATGATTGAGAGTGCGAGAATGTAATCGGCAATGAGTGAAAGGCGTGTGTTTTTCACGAGTGCGATAATAGCAATGATGGCAATAGGATACATAAAAACCCGCTGCCACCAGCAGAGGAGGCATGGCACGAGCGCCCCAGCATATTGCATGAGCAGTGTGCCGGCGACGGATGCGCTCGAGAGGAGGAGGATGCTTAGGAGTCCGTAGGTGCGTACGAGGTGGAGTGTTTGTGTTCGTGTGCCTCGATATGCGAGAGAGAGCACGAGAGCGACGATAGCGACGTCAATCGCTACGGTCCCGAGTGCCATGAGTGTGATTAATGTATGCATATCGAGACTGTTTCGCTACAGCTTATTTTGCAGTTGAAGAGGCGAGTGCCGCATCGATTACCTTTGTGAAATCAGCGTAGCTCTGAGGATTAGGGATCTGGGTGAGATTGATGAAGAAGGTCGGTGTGTGGTTGACCTGGGCAGTGTTGCCGAGTGTTGCATCGGCATCTACCTTTGCCTTTACAGCAGTGGAGTTGATGTCGGTGTCAAACTTACTTACATTCATACCAAGTGATTTTGCGTAGCCGTCGAAATATTTGGAGACGACGTCCGTTGCTCCCACAGTAGACCAGGTTGCCTGTGTACTGTAGAGGAGATCGTGCATTTCCCAATACTTGCCCTGTATCGCGGCTGCTTCTGCTGCCTGTGCGGCAATACCTGCATCTTGGTGCACCTGATAGAGCGGGAAGTTGCGGAAGACGAACTGCACCTTATCCCCGTAGGTCTTGAAGAGCTGCTCGACGAGTGGCTCGTACGCACCGCAGGCAGGGCACTGGAAGTCACCGTATTCCATGAGACTTACTGTTGCGTTTGTCGCACCACGAGTGTGGTCTGTTGTGCTCAGGGCACTTGTTTGCGTTGCGGTGAAATCAGCGCTGCTTGCGGGTGTCACGGCGTTGCCTGACGCAAGAGTAGCAATAATGGTAATACCAATAATAAGGACGAGAAAGATTCCTGCGATCCACAGTTGGGTTCGTTGTTCATTTGTCATATAGGAGAATAGTAGTCTAAATGGGCCCAAATCACAAACCACGTTCAATGTGCTCCAACTGCAGAGGTCGGTCCTCTGCATCTCCTGTGGATAACTGCCAACTACCGAGGTCGGTCCTCTGCAGTTGCTGGGGATAAGTCGATGGGGGGCTTTTTTGATGAGGTATGGTATTCGGATATGGGGTCAATCTACCAAAGGGTGGGGCTTTTGAAATATATTGCAGGATTTTTGTACGTGACGATATCTATGTGCATACCGCAGATAGCATTGGCTGCATATCACTTTTCGGATTATCGGGGAATGCCGCCGATACATGTCTATGCGACAGGCCATACGCCTGCGGGCATTACTCCTGCACAAATAAAGAGTATCTACCAACTTCCCGCACACGGCGGACACGGCACCATTGCGATTGTCGGGGCCTATAATGCAACGGCAATCGAACCTGATCTCGCAGCGTTTTCGCTCGCCTTCAATCTCGCTCCTTGCACCGTGAAGAATGGCTGCTTCAGCAAACATCTCATGACCGCTAAGGAGACGAGTAATAGCGGCTGGGCGCTCGAGACAGCACTCGATGTGGAATGGGCGCATGCCATTGCACCGGAGGCGAAGATCGTGCTCGTCGAGGCGACGACACCAAGTGGCGCCAATCTTCTCAAGGCAGTGGATTATGCAGCATCGTTACCTGATGTCGTTGCAATCTCAATGAGTTGGGGTGGGGGAGAATTCCCTGAGGAAGTTTCTCTCGACTCGCATTTCAAGAGTGTCTCGGATGCATTATTCTTCGCCTCTTCGGGCGATCATGGTACGGGTGCATCATGGCCGGCAAGCTCGCCATATGTCATTGGAGTAGGTGGTACTTCTATCGCACTTAAGGCAGACAGGAGTCTTGCAAAAGAAAGTGCATGGAGCGGCTCAGGTGGCGGTGTTTCGACTTATGAAAAAGAGCCGATATATCAGAGTGACTATTCGATTGCGCGTGCTGCCGGCATGCGGGCAATTCCTGATGTCTCGTATGATGCAGACCCTGCTTCGGGATTCCCTATTTATCACGCAGGACTCTGGCGCACCGTTGGTGGTACTTCAGCAGGAGCTCCGCAATGGGCGGCGATAGCAGCTCTAGGAAAAGGAATTACGTTGAGCGAACTTTATAAGGACAAAGCGAGTACCAATGCGTCGCAATACTTCCGCGATATTATGAGTGGTAGCAATGGCGACTGCGGATACCTCTGCACCGCGCGTGCGAGATATGATTATGTAACGGGCCTTGGCTCCCCGCTTACCATCAATTTTTAACCGGTAGGTAAGAGATAGGGCCAAATGTATACTGTTCCGGATGAGTCACATTATTGTGCTGTTAGGCGTGGTTGCTTCATGTATTGGCGGACTCGTTTATATGCGAGACACTCTTTCTGGTGCAACGAAACCAAACCGCGTCACCTTTTTGATATGGGCCATAGCGCCACTGACCGCTGCTGCCGCGTCCTTTTCATCTGGAGTGACATGGGCAGTCCTCCCGGTCTTTATATCGGGATTCATACCACTGCTAATTCTCATTGCGTCATTTGCAAACAAGCACGCATACTGGAAGCTTAATGCGTTTGATTATATTTGTGGCGCGCTTTCGCTTCTCGCGCTGTTGCTTTGGATTCTTACAAAAGATCCAGACATCGCTATCATCTTTGCAATTCTTAGTGATGCATTCGCCGTATTACCAACGCTTCGAAAGGCGTGGAAGTATCCAGAAACAGAGACAGCAATCGCCTACATTGCAGCGCTTTTCACTGCACTCACTAGTTTTTCAGAGATTTCTTCCTATTCATTTGCGGCTGTTGCGTTTCCCACATACCTATCAATTGCTGGAATCTGTTTGGTGTTTGCGTTGTATCGCAAACGAATTTTCAGACGAGTATAAAAAATCCTACGCTTCTTTTTTGAGTGAGACGTAAATGTCTTCGAGTGCTTTGACCGCGTCGCCTGCAGCGATGTTGTTTTGGTGGTAGAGACCGTCGGTGCAGTCGCCTGCTGCCCAGATGCGCGGGTGAGAAGTGCGCTGAGACTTCGGGTCGACGACGACCTGCTTGGTCGGAGTGAGCGAGACTGCAGTTCCCAGCCAGTCCGTGTTGGGAAGAAGACCTATCTCGACGAAGACTCCCGAGACGGGAAGAAGTGTCTCGGTGCCGGTCGTGGTGTCCTTATAACGGATGCCGTTTACAAATTTCCCTCCGGTGACTTCTGTGGGTTGCGCATTTTTGATCAAGTGAAAATTAGGATTTTTGAGAGCGGCGGCAACGGTAACCTCGTCGGCACGAAGCGTCTCGGTGCGATTGAGGAGAGTCACGCTCTTGCAGTAGGCGAGAAGCTGAAGGACGGTCTCGAGTGCGGCGTTGCCTCCGCCGACCACCACCACGTCTTGTCCGTCAAAGAGAGGCCCGTCGCAGGTCGCGCAGTAGGTGAGACCTTTTTGGTCATATGTATCAGCGCCAGGCACTTCGAGCTTGCGGCGAGTAGAGCCAGTGGCGATGAGAAGGGTCTTTGCGTCGTAGACGACACCTGTGGTCGTCGTGATATGCACTGCATCAGAATCCGCAGTGAGGGTTGAAACAAGTGCGGGGGACACAACGGTAACGCAATCGCCCGCGTAGGCTTCTACGTGTGCGCGAAGGTTCTTCGCAAGATCGGCACCAGAAATTGCCGGAGTACCGACCCAGTTTTGGATTTCGCTCGAGACGGTGCTTTGACCTCCCCACTCATTGGTGATGAAAACTGTCTTGAGGCGCTTACGTGCGGCGTATATTGCTGCAGCCGCTCCTGCAGGTCCGCCACCGACTATTGCTAGGTCAAACATAGAAATACAGTATACACGAACCAATCAGTTGGTTCTACGTGCGTAAACGAAGAATTACTTCCTTCTTAAGAATGAGGGTAAACCACCCCAACTATCATCGTCATCTGTAGCAGCTTCTGTGCGAACATTTTCGGCACGAGTCTCTTTAGCTGTTGGCTTTTCTTTCTCCTGTTTCTCGACAGGTGCTGGTGGTGTCTCTACGACGACCTTACGAGCCTCTGTGCGCAATGATGCTGGTGGGACATCCTGATCCTTTTTGGCAGCAATACGCTGTGCGCTCATAAATATACTTGAAGTTGCCTCTTTGGTGATAGGAGTAGGGTTTGCTGAGAGTGCACGAGGTGTGCCTTCTGGAAAGCCGGTCGCGATGACCGTGACGCGCACCTGACCCTTCTTGAGTGTCTCGTCGGTAACCGCACCGAAGATAACCTTTGCATCTGGATCAATTGCCTCGGTAATGACGTTGGCTGCGTCTTGGATTTCGAGCATGCCGAGGTCGTCGCCGCCGGCGATAGAGAAGAGTACACCCTTCGCTCCGTGAATGGATACATCGAGAAGTGGAGAATTGATAGCGGCGCGCGCTGCGTGCTCTGCGCGCTTCTCGCCAATAGCGAGACCGATGCCCATGAGTGCTGAGCCTGCGTTTTGCATGATGGTGCGTACATCGGCGAAGTCGACGTTGATGATACCGGTGGTGGTGATGAGATCTGAAATGCCCTCGACTGCTTGCTTCAAGATGTCATCGCACATAGCGAATGCATCCTTGAGTCCTGTCTCGCGAGAGACGATCGAGAGGAGTTTGTCGTTGGGAATCATGATGAGTGCGTCCACTGATTTGCGCAGTTCACTAAGGCCTGCATCAGCAAGGCGTGCGCGCTGTGCACCTTCGAAGACGAACGGGCGCGTAACGACACCGACGGTGAGGGCACCGAGCTCGCGGGCAATCTTAGCGACCACCGGTGCAGCTCCCGTGCCAGTGCCACCTCCCATGCCGCCGGTTATGAAGACCATGTCGGATCCCTTGATAGCATCCTGGATTTCTTCGCGTGTTTCTTCAGCTGCTTGCTTGCCGATATCAGGGTTCATACCCGTGCCAAGGCCGCGGGTGAGGGTCTTGCCGATATGGATTTTCTTGAGAGCCTTTGATTTGTGAAGGTCTTGGGAGTCAGTGTTGACCGCGATAAATTCCACCCCTTGTACGCCTGAGGCGACCATGTGGTTGACGGCATTGTTCCCTGACCCACCCACGCCAATAACTCGGATTCGAGCAAATGATTCTACGTCGAGCTTCACTTGTTTTGTCATAGCTCGCATAATAGCAGATTTTTACGAAAGCAAACTTGACAGAGCGGGCTTCACGTATCGCATCAAAATAGCGCTATTATGCCTTTTGCACGCCTTAAGGAAGCAATGATTTGACCGTTTGCTTCAGCGATTCCCATGCATGAGCAAAGATATCACCAAGTGAGTGACCAGTATCTGTCGAGTCTTGTGCGTATGCCCAGCGGCAGAGTCCATAAGCAACAGCCCACGTCGCATCAACTGACGATGTGCGTGTCATAAACCCAACGTGACCGATTTGTGAGGGTAGTTTCAAGACTGCGCGCGCGATGTCGCTTGCGTTGGTGATACCCGAACCACCTCCGGTGATGACGATGCCCGCGGGCAAGAGTCGTTGTCGTCCGATTGATTTGAGATGTGCATCTATGAGCGTAAACATTTCCTTGATGCGCGCAGTAATAAGCGTCTCCATTTTTTTCTGTGGGATGTCACTGCCGACGACGCCACCGCGCTTGAGACTCTCTGCTTCGGAGAGGGGAATCTGAAATGAAAGTGCAATAGAGTTGGTGATGTCACTCGATCCGATAGGAAACATTTTGAGCGAGATTGGAATGTCGTTGTCAAAGACAATTATTGAGAGCGTCTCGGCGCCAATATTGGCGAGCACAACGCCCGCGTTCTTTTGCCCCTTAGTAAGGGTGACCAAGCTCGCCGCAAGAGGCGATGCCATTACGTCTTCCACCTCGATATTGGCCTTCTCCACAGCGCTTATCACGTCGTCGTGGTGCTGGGTAAGCATGGCGACGAGCAACGTATCGACGGAGAGCTTCGTCCCCTGGAGGCCTTCTGGATTGCCGAGGATTTTGTTGCCGTCGAGACGATATTCGATAGGGATGACGTGAATTACGGTGCGGTTGGCGAGCTTGCCGGAGGCACGCTTCTCGCTTTCGTTCTTGACGCGGGCAAGCATGGCCTCGGTGACGATGCCACCGGCTGGAGCGAGTGAGACGTCGCCGGTCGAGCGGATCTCATCGAGAGAAACTCCGCCGACCGCGACACGCGCACTCTTGACGACGACCTTGGCAGCGGCCGATGCGCGTGCGAGCGCTTCACGTATTGAGCGTGCGGATTCGTTTTGGTCGATGATGTAGCCGTGGCGCATGCCCTTACTGCTTGCGGTCCCTGTACCGAGGATTTGCATTGGTACATCAGGACTCTCCGGTGCAGCAGCGATGACCACTTTGACGTGGTAGGTGCCGATGTCGATGCCGGTGTAGATTTTGCGCATATACAATTCCCGCAATATATATCACGAGTTTACGTCATTGTACGGCACTTTTCTGGATACCACTAGAAAAGGCCGTGGATAGCTAGGAAAACTTAAACTCTTTCATCAATTTCGTCTCTTGGTTCTCCATTGCATCTCCATGGTCAAGTCCTTTGAGATGAAAGCATCCATGTATAAAGAGGTATGCAAGATGCGCTTGCGCCGTGTGGTCGTACCGATGCGCTTCACTCGTGGCCTTGCGAACGTTGAGGAATATTTCTCCTTCGGTTTTTGAGAGAGGGAATGAGAGTACATTTGGAGAGTAAGTCTTTTTACGGTACTCCTTATTCATACGCTGCGCGAGTTCGTCGCCACAGATGACGAGGGAGAGTTCGTACTTGCTTCCAAGAATGGACTTTGCGATTGCCTCAAATGGAATACGCCGCACATCTCCTAGTGAAGACGCGCGGCGTATGGTGACTTTTGTCTGGAGCATTTAGCGAGTGGAAGGAGTTGTTGAGGTCGAAGAAGTAGACGAAGTTGTTGAAGATTGTTCGCGGTTGAAGTTACCACGCTTTGGAGCCTCGACAATCTTACCCTCCTTCACATTTTGATTGTATTCAGCGCGACGTGCGATGAGCTTGAGAGCGCGCTTCTTCTTGACTACCTTGGATCCAGCACGAGCGTAGTAACGCTGAGCGCGCGCGGTCTTGAGGATACCGGTACCCTGGACGCGGCGGGTAAATTTGCGGATTGTTGAAAGGAAATTCTCACTTCCTGTCTTCTGTACTTCTGCATTAATCATGTGTAAGGAATATAGCACAGTCTCGTATGCCCAGCAAGTGTTGCCGTTAAGCCGTGAGAGCTGTTTGATAAGGCACGATACGGTGGCGTTTGAGGTAGCTTGGCAGCTCAGCGAGCGGTACATCTTCTTGAGAATTGGTCGCTATTTCGCGGATGATGACGGTACCGTCCATTGCTTCCTTGTGACCCATGATGATGAGGTAGGGAATCGCGAGGTCGCGAGCAGCGGTCATTTGATCTCCAATGCGCTCGTACCAGAGGCCTTGGTGGACGGGGATAGACGCGCGACGAAGAATTTCGAGCACTCCTATCGAGCGGCGACGCGCCTCCATCCCTAGGTAGGCAAAGTACATATATGGCTGTGCGGGAACGGCACGCTTGGCGAGGGTTGAACGTCCACGGGTCTCCACGGTGATGCCTACCATTGCGGCATTGGTCGGAGACTGTGCGAAGCGGCTGGCGAGTGGATCGTAGCGACCGCCGAAGGCGATGGAGAGCGGGGTGCCCGTCTCGCTATCTATAGTAGAGAGATCGAATATCGAATGTGCCCAACAATCACGACTACCGAGGATTTGGCCATTGAGCTCATACGGAAGTCCCGCGGACTCCAGGTACTCGAGCAGTTCCCAGAATCGGTGACGCTCTTCTTCGGTGAGATATTCCATTGCCTGTGGAGCGCGAGGTGCGGCAGGGTGACCACGCTCGATAAGCTGCACGAGAGTACCCAATGGATCCTCAGCGGCGCGCGTGCGAAGTGTCGGCGTGATGGACTCGATATGTTTGCGCAGGTAGACACCGACGTCGCGCACGAAGCGACCCGATGAATCTGGTGCTCCGACGTTGTTGATGGAGAGTACACGCTCTTTGATACCTGCTTCCTCCGCGATGGCACTGGCAACGATGATGAGCAGTGCCTCGGCAATGGTGGACTTGGCACCAATCACGTGCAACTCGAGTGAAGTCCCGGGGATGCCGCCAGTTGCACTCACCGTGCGCCATGCAAGAAGTGTGCCGTGTGTTGGTCGCGCACATGCAAGACACTTGCGTGCAGCTGACGGGAGGGAGCGTTCATCACGACGAGCAAATGAGAAGTCAGAATCTTTAGCCAGTGGGCCGCGACGAGCTTTCTTACTACCTCCTACTCGAGGGATTTCTTCCAGTGGAGAGAATCCATAGTACTCAGCGATGCTAATGGCTGAATCGAGAAACTCAGAGGTGTTTTGGAAATGAGTATCTTTGAGCCGTATCATATAATTTCACGAACAATGACTAGTAACGAGCCTCCGCGGGGAGTGTTCCAACTTCAGCAATGGGCCAGAGTCGCAGTGCGACACGCCCAACGATATCTTGGCGGGGAAGGAGTCCCCAGAAACGGGAATCGGCAGATACTTTTCTGTTGTCTCCGAGTACAAAGTATTGATTGGGACCTAGGGTGTAGCGTTCATCACTGCTACCGCCGAAGTTTGATGATGCAATGTATGGCTCACTGAGCGTAAATCCCTCTGGATGTGCGTCGTTGATGATGGTGACGGTTGGATTCGGCCCCGAAAGCACCACCGTTTCTCCTGGAAGGCCAATGACACGCTTGATGAGCGCACGACTCGTCTCTTGTGGGAGGTCTAAGACGATGACATCGCCTCGCTGCGGTGCTTCGAAACGATACGAGAGCCTGTCGACGATGAGATAATTCCAATCTTGGAAGTTGGGCTCCATCGAAGAGCCTGATACAACGTACGGAGCTGCTACGAAGAGTCGAATGGCGAATGCAAGAACGAGTGCAACGACAATAGAAACAAAAAGTCCGCGGTCGGCTGGTTTTTTTGGAGAGAGAGTTTTGCGTATCGATTGCAAAACAGCATTTGAATTATCCGATGATGACGATGAAGAAATTTCAGGCATCAAGGGATCGGTCATGCGTTGCATTCTACTGCCACATAGTGGTTGACGCAAAGTCTTTTGAATGGTGCATACGAAAAATTACATTTTGCTAAATAAAATTATAAAAGTCGTTTGTGATTTTTTGTTTTTAGTCTATTGTTTATGTATATGACATGGGTAATCGTCGGCCTTGGCAATCCGGGAGCGGAATATGATGGCACACGGCACAACACCGGCCGCATGGCGCTCATGAAATTCGCCAAAGACAATACTATTGATGAATGGAAGGAAGATAGCAAGTCAAAACTCACCTCCGCGAAGGGCGCAGTGGGCAAAAGTGCGGTCGTACTTGTCGCACCGGACACCTTTATGAACAAATCAGGCAGCGCGGTGCTCAAATTTGTAAAAAGCGTGAAGGCAGCTGAGAAGATGGTCGTCGTATATGACGATCTCGACCTTCCGCTTGGTGTGATGAAGGTTTCCTTTGATCGTGGAAGTGGCGGACACAAAGGGGTGGAGTCAATCATGACTGCGGTGAAGACCAAAAAGTTTGCACGCATCCGCATTGGCATTTCGCCGACGACCGCCAGCGGCAAAATCAAGAAGCCACAAGGGGAGCAGGAGGTCGGAGACTTCATCCTCGCGACATTCAAAGAAAAGGAACAAGCCGAGCTCAAGGCAATGTTCAAAAAAGCATCCGAGGCACTCTCGGTCATGATAGAAGAGGGAGTGACAGCGGCGATGAACAAGTGTAATTGATTCTATGGAATGTGTTTTTTGCGATAATCCCTTGATCAAGGAGAGAAAGATTACAGAGAACAATCTGGCATGGGCATTTCCCACTAATATTCCGATAACATCCGGGCATACTCTCATCGTCCCGAAACGTCATGTGAAAAATATTGCAGATATGACTATTGAGGAACGAGTGGCGATATTTGATCTCGCAGAAATAATCAAAGAAGTACTTCGGAAAGCTTTTGGAGCAAAAGGTTTTAACATTGCATGGAATGAGGGGAAAATAGCTGGGCAAAGTGTGTCACATTTTCATCTTCATATTGTTCCGCGTACAGAGGGTGATACTGGAATCTTGGAATACGAACCGCGAGAATTCTTGTATCGTCCAGGTAGTCGCGAAGCCTCTCCTGAAGCGGAGCTTCGCGGTGTTGCACAGCAAATAAAATCTTTCCTCCAAAGACCCTAGAAATTAGGGCTTAAAATTACAAGGTCGAACCTTGTAATTTTAGAGGCCTTGGTTGAGCCATTCGGTGACGTGTGTTTTGAAATCTCTTGGCGAAGCGAAATATTCGGGAAATGCCGACATATTTAATATAATGTTTTCTGGACGTTTATATCCGAGGTAGTCTCTATAACTTGAGTACTGATACGATTCTAAATACTGCTCAGCGCCTTTCAAATCGGAGATAACATGCTCTTTCCACTCGGGTTCAAAGAGTTTAATTGGATTCAAATGAACATAAGAAATCAGATACGAAAGATAGCTGTCTTCATGAGCGTGTGATGCTTTAAACTTGCCTTGAAACAATGCCCCTGAGCGTTCGTGTCGTTGATTGAAGTACATTGTGTAGCCGGTAATAACTTTTTGAATAAACTTACTGATACCACCGTCGGTTGTTTCGTGCGCAATAATATGAAAATGATTGGGCATGAGGCAATAGGATGCGATGTCGACAATGGTCTCACTGTCACGTGAGAGCCGCGCTTCTTCCAAGGTTCGACCTTGTAATTTTATGTCCACTGGGCTTTTCTGGTTGCAGAGATAGAGAAGTAAAAGAAATCGTTCATAATCCGCTTTTGTATCAAAAATCTTCCGCTTATCTGTTCCGCGGTTATAGAGATGATAGAACTCTCCTGGAGCAAACACGACCCCTCGTGCCATATACCATGATTGTACCGCTTAAAACTACAAGGTCGAACCTTGTAATGTGTACAGGGGAGAGGTTGGTGGTATAGTTTTGGTATGAAATTGTTGACGGTTGTGTTCCCACTATATAAAGAAGGAGAGACGACATTGGTATTGATGGGTAAGCAAGCGCCGGGCAAGCGCATGCCTGGTGTACGCAATGGTCCTGGAGGAAAGTGTGAGCCGGGAGAAGAACCAATTGATTGTGCGGTACGAGAAGTGAGAGAGGAGATTGGTGTTGAATTGAACAAAGAGGATTTGAAATATATCGGCACACTCATTGATGGTGAGGATCATGTGTATTTCTACACCTCGGTCCTTAAGGAGAAAATTGTGATTCACGACAACGCCGAGACAGTTGATTGTCGATGGTTCAATATTGAGCGAACAGATGAATACGTGCATGAAATGCTCCCGGGAGATGAGAAAATTATACGCGAAGTCATTACGTCGATAAAAAACCCAGAACAGTTCAACGAATTTAAATTAGATACATCAGACCTCGACGAAACGACGCGCGCAAAGCTCAAGGAGATGACAAAGCATATCCACGGCTTTCCAAAGATAAAATAATTCGGGATGGCGCGTGTGGTACTATGCACCTATTATCCGCTTTCATCACATGCACTATGTCCAAAGGAATGGATCGCAAGAAAGAGACCAAGAAGCCAAAGAAAGATAAGACGAAATAAATTAACGTGGGCTTCTCAAGACCACCTCAGTCTAATGTAGGTGGTTTTGTTTGAACAATTAATATACAAAATTATGAAAGCAATTCTCCATACCAACAAAGGCGACATTACTCTTGAATTCTCGACGGCCACCCCGACGACTGCAGCAAATTTCATCAAGCTCGCACAGGCGGGGTTTTATGATGGGACCAAATTCCACCGCGTGATTAAGGACTTCATGATTCAAGGCGGGGACCCACAGAGCAAGGATGATTCATTAAAGGCGATGTGGGGGACCGGCGGTCCTGGATATTCCTTTGCTGATGAGATAGCTGCAGACAACCACAATGATGTGGGCACCATCTCGATGGCCAACTCCGGTCCCAACACCAATGGCAGTCAGTTCTTCATCAATACCGCAGGCAATAATTTTCTCGACACCAAACACACCGTCTTCGGGCATGTAACGAGTGGTATGGAAGTCGTGGAGGCGATTCAAGACACGCAGGTGGATGCGTCAGACAAGCCGATGACTCCAATCATCATCGAGCGCGTGGAATGTGTTGCGTAGTTGCTTCGCACTTAGACGAAGCCGGGGAAGAAGTCTACTTTGATGTTGCTATGTGGCACACCAAGTGCACGCAATTGTTGCTCAAATGAGACGACCATTGCATGTGGCCCCGAGACATAAAATATACGCTCTGCATAGTCGGGGATTTCGCGCTTGATGAGTGCCGCATCAATAGTGCCGACGATTGTATTGGGCGGAGCGTCAGCCGATGTGGACCCCACTGCATAAACGGTGTTAATACCAAAGCGTGCCCGAGCGGTCTCAAGTAATTCTCGATACGCAATATCTGCTACGGTTCTATTGGAATAGAGAATGGTCGTTGTCGGCGCTTTACCTGTGTCGAGGAAATATCGCACCTGACTCACAAACGGAGTGATACCGATACCGCCGGCGATGAAGACGAGCTTAGTGTCGTTATTTTTTGGCAATATAAAATCACCAGCTTTTTGCGAGACACTCAATTGTTCGCCGAGCTTCATGCGCAGAAGTGCGGTTTTGAAACTACTTGCTGGCTCGTAAAATTTCACACCGAGACGCACTGAAGTGTCAGTAGGCGACGATGCAATGGTGAAGTATCGACGATTACCACGACTGTCTGAGTGCACATGTGGCAGCGTCCACTCAAGATATTGTCCGGGCTTGAAGCGAATCGTACGATCCGGTTTGAATATAAACTCGAGCGTTGTAGGACTTGTCTCTACGACACTATTCAAGGTAAGCATGAATCGAGACTTAGGACTTACAATATATGAGAATACGTTTCCAACCACGAGTGCAATTTCGGGAGTGGAGTATATCGTGCCGATGTGAATCGCGGGTGCGTACAAGACACCAACCACTGCTGCGTATGCAATTTGTTGCCACGGTGTGACCGGTGTCGTTGCAGGCTCAGTGAGCATGACGAGCGCAAAGAAAAAGAGTGCCGAGTCCACAAAGAGTTGCTTCAGGGATAAGAGGGCTACAGCACCATTGCCGGTGAGGATTGTGGTGACGGCCGCGACTATCACAAAGGTAAAGACCAAATCAAATTTACGAATCTTTCGGGCAATCAAAAGTCCGCCAATGAGTGCAACGGGCAGAAGTGTTGCACTTCCCACCCACCAGCTTGCGTAGACTCCCATGATTCCGCCTGTAATCACCACTGCAATTGCCGCCGGATTAAAGATGTGTGTGTTGTGAATGGTGAGAATGTACTTGGAACCCATTGCAAGCAGCGACGCCAAGACGAGTGCGACCGCGCCGATTATGTCGGTCGGCATGACTGGTGTCATGATGAGGGAGAGGATGAGTGCGGTGATATAGACCGACTCGATACTTTTGTGCGCATGGAAGATATATGCAAACGCCTCATTACTTACCCAACAGACTGCAATGATAAGTACAGAAGAAAAAATAATAGCCAGTGGCGAGTAATGCATGCCCCCCCAGAGCGTTGCGAGCATCGCATAGCCCACGAGTGCCAAAAGGTAATAGAGTACCAGGCGGTACATGGTGATGCGATTGAGAATGGAGTCAATACTATTCATAACTTGTCATACTATTGTGGTGAACGCTTCAAAACCGCTCGTCATTGTCGCAGTACCTGTGCGATCAATCATGTACGCCTCGAATCCTTGCAGTCTTTCTATATATTGTATCCCATTACGACCCATCGCAAATGCTGCCGTTGCAAATCGGTCCGCCTCGAGCACGTCGGGCCCGATGACTGTAATACTTACAATTGTATCGAGTACGCGTGTCGGGTCATGAGGGTCATAGATGTGTGTGCCTCGTTCATAAGAACCGGAGGTGGCAACACCTAAACCTTTCGGATAAATAACCTTCACAATATCGTTCTCTTTGAAGGGATTGCGAATGCCGACACTCCACTCCTTGTCGTCTGAATTCTTGCCGTGAGAAGCAATGTCACCTCCGGCCTCGATGTAAAAGTTGTTGCAGTTGTCCGCAATGAGTTCATTGGCTGCATGCAGAATTGCCCAACCTTTTACGATGCCCGATGGATCAAGCAAGCCGTCGGGCCGTTTGATGTCGAAGTATCCACTCGATTCCATTTTCGTCTTCTGTGCGAGCGCGAAGACTTCTTGCATATCGGAGCTCCACTGTGATTTGTCGATATCGCCGCGATTGATGCGTGATATCTCACTCGTCTCTTTGTAGGTACTGAATCGCTCGTCGATGTCTCGGAAGTACGCGAATGTCTTTTCTATGAGAGTGTTGGATGTTTGCGAATCGCGTATATCAATCGTTATCGGCATGCCCATGATGGGCTGTGTGACCCGCATAATGAATGATTAGACGTGTGCTGAGGCGAGTGCGTCAGAAAGGGATGATTGAAATCCTTCGGAGATCTGCGTTGCGCCCGAGACAATATCGACGTTGGCACTTTGTGTCGAAATTGCTTCGCTCTTCAAGATTGGCATTGCATAGGTGCTTATCTGAGCTGAGTGACCGCGATCACTTGGATAGGTAAGGAAGGTAACATCGGCAAGTTTACCGCCGGAGATTACTGCAGAAACCTGCACATCACCGTAATTGGTACTCGCAACAGATCCGCTGTAGGTGCCGTTTTTGTATTGGCCTGTCTGCGTAGGCTGTGAAGTTGCTACTGGTGTCGGGGTTGAAGCTGGCGTGGTTGCAGGCTCAGCTGTTCCCTCGTCGTTTGTATTACTATCATCATCCTGCGAAGTATTATTGGTTGTTCCCGTTGTTGTAATCGCGATCGGTTGAGTAGTCGCGGGATTTGTTGATGTAGTTGCAGCGGTGTCAGTTGTTTGAGCAGCAGCTGTTTGGTTTTGAGTGCTTGACCACTGGACGTAGCCACCGAGGCCCACGATTAGCGCAGCGCCAAGAAGGATCTTTTTGATTGCTTGTGTCATATATCTATTAATACACGTATGCGCCCATATTGTTTCATTATAGAGCACGTACACATGATATTATAAGCCGTATATGCGCACGAAGCAGCCTCTACACGATAAACTCATCGCACAACATTTGAAGATACTCGAAGACCTCCAATACGAATCAGGTCTCTTTGCCGCTTCGAAGAAAGGTGTGGGCACCGGTTACGACAAGGCATGGTTGCGCGACAACTTTTACGAATGTTTGGCTTTTGAAGTGGTGGGGGATTTTGAGACAGTTGAGAAGATGTATCGTGCGATTCTCACAATATTTAAAAAGCACGAGACCAAAATCGACCATGCGATAAGTAAGAAGCCTCAATACACGCATCAATATATTCATCCTCGCTATAATCCCGAAACGTTTGAGGAATATTGGGAGGAATGGGGCAACAAGCAAAACGATTCCATCGGTTGCATCTTGTTTAAAATTGGAGATCTGGAACGACGACAGCGTGGACTTGTCATACAGAGTGCCGACGACGTACGCATTGTGCAGAAGCTCGTCTGGTATCTCTCGACCCTCGAATATTGGAATGATCCCGACTCTGGCATGTGGGAAGAAAACCAAGAACTCCACGCATCCTCTGTGGGAGCGTGTTTGGCTGGGCTTACGATGGCGCAGCATGTAGTGGGAGTGGAGGTGTCCCATGAGCTTCTTGAGAAGGGGAGAGTGGCGCTGCGAGCACTCTTGCCTCGCGAATCAAGAGAAAAGTTTGTTGACCTCGCACTTCTCTCACTTATCTGGCCATACGATGTGTTGACGAAGGAAGAAGCCACAGAAGTGTTAAGGAACGTTGAATACCATTTGCTTCGTGAACGCGGTGTCATTCGCTACAAGGGAGATCGCTACTACAACAACAATCCCGATGGGTGGTCGGAAGAAGCAGAGTGGACATTCGGGCTCAGCTGGCTTGCCATCATCTATGAGAAAATCGGCAATCCTGTAAAGGCGCAAGAATATCTCGAAAAAGCAAAAGCAGCAGTGAGCGAGCGCGGAGTACCCGAGCTCTACTATTCCAATTCGAATAAGTACAACGACAACACCCCGCTCGGCTGGAGCGAAAGCCTTTTCATTGTTGCACTCCATGAAGTGAACGAGCATCACTTGTCTCAATAAGAGATAAGGCGTGTTGTGGATATACTGTTTGACTCTTTATATGAGAGGAGTATCTTTTGAGCAGTGCTCGTTTCGGCACCTACATCAGGAGGAATACATGAAGATTAAAAGTCCAGAAGTTGAAGCGGGAACACTGACTGACAGTCAGATATTCCGCGAAGCTTCACAGCTCCTTGAAGACCATAATTTCCGCAAGGGTAATCATGGGCAGCGGGAACTGATGAAAAGCGCGGCCATTCTCAAGAAGTCCGGATTTCACCAGGTGGGAGAATTGAAAAAGACCCATCCGCAAGTATTTCTCATTATCCAAAGATGTGTGTCTCATGCCATCGGCAGCGTATGTCACTGCGTGAAGACACTCGCTGGCGTCATTGCAAAGATTGTCGAAACACTCGAACATCCTTCGAGCGCAGCGAAAGATATGCTCGAAATCGCCAAGGCATTTTGCGCGGAACTCGCTCGTCGACTGTTCCAAGATGCGCGTACTCCGGCCTAGGAACTCAGGCATCTTTATTTGAAGTTTGTTTAATACAAAAGGCGCGAACCGTTATGGTTCGCGCCTCGATCTTTTGTTGATTTGGTGGGTCAGTACAATACGACGCAACCTTATATTAAGTGATCGCTTTGAAGTATTCCTGCCACGTCGCATCATGGGTAGTGTCGAATTGCGCTTGCGTGATTGATGCTGCGAGCTCGGGGTGCTCGGTGAAGTATTGCTGCATTGCCGCCTCGGAGAGGGAATTGATGTGCACTTGCGTCTCGGTGGGGAGTGTTGTGATAGCGGAGGCAAGTACTTTGCCGAAGATAATAATGCCAACTTCGCGCATGATGTCTGGCATCTTTTCTTCGGGGCATCCGTGACGCTTGAGTGCCTCAATGATTTTCTCTTCGCTTAGCATATAGTTAGTGTCCGCCGTGGGCGTGACTGTCTTTTTTCTTCCCGGCGCTCTCGCCGGCGTTGGCACCTGCAAGTCGCGCGCCGAGCATGCCGCCGACGACACCAGGAACTATTCCTGATGCCATCCCCGCGTACATATACGATGGTATCAAAAGTGGAAGTGCAGAAATAACGGTCGGTGCGATAGCAATCATTGCCAAACCAAGTGCCGCTCCTTTGAGCGCGTTCAGAATGCCTTTTTCAAACTTTCCACCACCGCCGTGCTCGGCGTGTGCCTCATACTTTTCGTGTCCGTGTGCTTCTGACATATTGATACTTTGCACTATAACACGGAGCTCCACATTGATATCTTCATGCACTATTCATGTTGCAGCGATACACTGTTTCTTAGGTGGTCGATTATAACAATCGTAAATCAAAGAAACATATCTATGGATACAGAAACAAAGGTTTGCACGACATGTAATCACGAGCACAAGAATGAAAATGGCTCATGTTCATGTGGTTGTGAAAAGTCGACCGCAAAAAAAGACGATAAGTAAACCGTGCATGGACACCATGTGCAACAAAGAGTGCCATCCGTTGGGATGGCACTCTCGCGTTAGACCCAAAAGCGGATTGTTAACAATGCAAAGCCGCACGGCATGCGGCGCGTCCTTCTCCTGCGAGCTGTTCGCATGCATTACATGCTCCAGCAGGGGCCGTTCCTTGTACTGATGCGCCACCCGTCGCGTTGACCTTTGGCATTGCCGCATGCATCATCGCCGACATATCTTGGAAGGTGATTGAGGTTGGAAGTGTAAATACCGTAGCGTCGACTGACCCAGGCGTGCAGTGATAATCAACTTTCTTATTTGAGTCGAAACCGTGCTGCTGTTGTGGAGCGGCAGTGTCGGTAGGTTTGGCGACAGCAGTCATGCTCATCTTAAATCCACTGCCCATGCCGTCAATCCATGTGTACATCGTAGTGCCGTCGCTTATCATGTGCGTACCCATAGCCTTACCTTGTACAGTTGCAGTAAAGTCTCCACGTACTTTGCCATCCGCGACGTACATCGTGCCTTGTGTCTGAGCACCAGAGGTCGCATCGCTGTCACTGAAGTCGCATTTCTCGCTCACTCCTTGTGCGATCAAATCCTTGAGCGACATCGGAGCAGCTGTAGTTGCCGTTGCCGTACTTGCCTCGGAACTAGCCGCACCTTCAGCAGATGTTGAATTTCCCTGATTCACAAAATAAACACCCCCACCGACGAGAATTACACCCGCAAGAACCCCTATGATTACTTTTGTATTCATATACATGATGATTGGCTTTTATGCCCTCAGTATATCAGAGGAGTGTCGGGTAATGTGGATATATGGACGCGTAGTATCTCCACACCGCGTACTATTGCCATATTGGTCAATTTGTATTATAAATGCGGCAGAGGTGGCGAATGAATCGTCACGAAACATAGGAGTGGCAAATGTTCTCTATCAGAAAAATAAGTGCAATTGTTGCGTTGGGAATGATGGCCGCATGTGTCAGTGTCGGTGCTGTTGGTGCTGGCATTCTTACGACAGTGCCAAGCGAACAAAGCAACCAGTCTTCTGAAGATGTTGTGAAAGAGCCGTTTTGGATTGCACTGGCTGCAATCATAAATGCTCGTGAACCGAGCGCGCGGGTTTCTCTCCGGAGTGCCTCGAATTACTCTTCACAAAAAGGCGCTAGCAAAGACAAGGATGAAGGCCGTAATTGCCCGATCCCAATACCCGCTGTCCCGGAATGTTGATATGGGCACCATCTGCAGCAAATAAATAAACCGCGGGAATTTCTCCTGCGGTTTTGTTTTTTCTCAAACCTTAAGGAAAATGCCGCCTTTATACGAGGCGGCATGTTAGTCTTGCTGTTGTTACGACTGCGTAACATTTATGATTGCGCAGGGAATAGAGATGCCTAAGAGAACAGAGGCGCTTGTGAAAATATATGCACAAATATGCGCGCGCTCTCGCCGAAGCTCAGTTGGTACCAGGTGAGGGGGTGGAATATAGACATCATCTGGTAACGGATACCACTCGCGGTTCACTAGCACATCGTAGCCAATCTTGCTTCCAAGCTTTGTTTCGCGCCAATCAGTGACCCGACAGTCTCCGTCACCGCAACGGCAGTGAGGGCCAAACACCACCTCATAGAAGGGGTGGTATTCGTGGTGCTTGTATCCCTTGTCGCCCGGCTGAAGCGGTCCTTCCTGATCAGCAAATGCGCGTCGCAAGGGAAGCAGTAGTCCAGTCGTTACAATAAGTAGTCCGCGTCGAGTAATCATGGTAGGCCTCCATTTTTTCGGTTGCTCTGGGTTGAACGCTGTAGACTTTTTGCAACGTATCATATTCGAGTTTTCTTTTCAATAAAAAACAAAACCGCCTTGTGGAAGGGCGGTTTTGAAATGTGGTCAATAATGTTCAAGCTGCACGACGACTGTCCTTAAAATTCAGCGGCTTGCACTGTCCGTGCTCGAGAGCATCGTAGATGGCATTTACTTCTGCTGCCACAGCTTCAGCTGTTGTGTCAGAATCGACATTGACGATAGAAATTTTCAAGTCGACGAGACCCTGTTTTGCCATCGACTTGCAACGAGTATGCAATTTCATCATCTGAGGTGTGTTGCTCACAATGTGCTCCTTTTCTGGTTGACTGAGTATCAAGGTAATCTATTTGCTGAAGTGGAGCAAGTTCTCAGAATCATTATAGTGCCCACGGACTATCTATCGCGATAAGTTGTGTGATTGACACATCTGTGAGCATCTAGCATAGTACTTACCGTGCAATAGGATTCACCTATTCATAGGAGGGACCAATGAGATCTTTTTTAAATTTAATAGTACTGGCTGTGGTGTTACCGCTCGGTGGATGTTTCTATTCATCGGACAATCCTCTCTGGCCCGTCAAAAGTGGTGAGCAATTGCCACTCCCGGCGGGAACCTACTCGTGCGAAGCACATGAATCTTCAGGTGCTACCCAAAAGGGCACTGTTGAAGCAAGGCAGGTGTTGGACGGCGCCAATCTATACTACACGATTAATGATGGGCATATTGTCTACAACGCCTCATTCCACCGTGTCGCTGGCAATGACTATGTTGCGGCCATGAATGTTGACGGGGCACCGGATACCATGTACGTTTTTGTACAAATTCGTGGAATCGAAGTACGCTGGGTCGTCGAAGACATGGACATGGCGAAAAAACTTGCAAAAGACTACAACGTGTCAACCGATGGGACCAAGCTTGCTTATGTTGACGCTATCGCTGCACAGAAGTTCATTGTCGAAGTCAGCAAGCACCTTCAAGACGCTCCAAACTATATGTCGTGCACACATGCATGACGCACAAATACCCCGCCACATTGGTGGGGTATTTCATTTCTAACTCTTATAGAGAGTGAGGGTGGTAGTGCGCATGGGCACCATGCGCACCGTTAGTCGTCTTTCTTTATCCCTTCAAACTCCTCGCTTTCGTCAGGCTCTTTTTTCTTTCCAGAACCCATTGGAGGAAGTGGTGGTATTGGTTTTGGTTTCGGCAACTTTTTTGGGAAATACTTTACTCGCTTTTTTTCATCATCACGGGTTACTCCAAACGTTGCCCCATTGCCACCGCGTGGCTTGAGGTATGCAAGAGTGCGGTTCCAGAAAGTTTTACCTCGTACGTCCACAAATATATGCGGGTAATGAATGATACTGTCTCCGATAGGGTCAATCTCAACAATGTTTTCGTAGGGTATTACACCTTCAAGTTCAAAGAAGGCACGGTTTTCCTCGGGCATTGAGTCCAAGAAGTCGTGGGCTCGGCGGAAGTCATCATTGTCGTCCCTTTCCTTGTGCCAAACGTCTTCGTGACAAATCGCCAAATTCACTTCATCTGTGTAATCCCACTTCACGATTTCCATTTTCTTCTGGTCAATCTCCCGGTATGCAGGATAGGTTCTGGTTCTGACTTTTATGCCATCGTGAGTGTGTCCCACGAAGTAATACATTTTCCAATGAGGGTTCTTTTTGAAATCTGACACTTCACCACTGTAAGGGTAGTTCTTATCATTCGCATCACGTATAAGGACAGGCGTAAAACCTTCTCGGTCTACTGGACCAAGATGTTTGGCTGCCTTGCGCTTTGTTGCAAGCACGTTGCGTATTTGGCTCTTTACTGTTCTTCTGCGAATGACCAATGAAATACCAAAATAGGCATACAGAAGGTGGTCGTTCTTGGGTTGGAGAAGCATATCCTCCAAATCCGCCTTACCCCAGAGATAAAACTCTTGCACACCTTTATCTCGGAGTTGTTGCTGGAAAACATCTCGTGTCTGTTTTGAAAAATCGCACGCGGCCGCAAAGATAACGCCGTAAGGAACATCTGCACCTTTTGGTATCATTTCCGCGAGGTACTTTTGAATTTTCGCTGGCGTGATTGTTTTTTCACGTTTGCATTGAATTTGCCAAAGTCGGTCTTGCGTTTTCGGTTCATCACGCTCCTCATCCTCCTCGGACTCGTTATCTTGTTCTTGTGGGTCAGTTATTTCCAAACCTCGCGCGTCGTAGCCGTCATCAGAACCAAGTCGTCCTGTCGGTTCAAGTGAACGCCAGTTCCTGAAATCGTAAGCAAGTTGACGCACCATATCCTCAAACCTGTGTGGTTCAAGGTCTTCAAAATGAAGGGGGTTTAGTGTTTTAGTGACTTTACTCATTGTTGATTGTTTGACACTACCAACCTTGCTTGGCACTTTCGTGCCTTCTCGTCCTATCTTGCTCCGCGGGTAGGATTCGAACCTACGACCAACCCGTTAACAGCGGGCCGCTCTACCACTGAGCTACCGCGGAATAGGGTGGAGTATACCCAATAATGGGCAAAATCCCAAATGTTGGATTGAGAGATATGCACACCGCATCTTCATCTTCATGGGGTACAATAGAGATATGGATATACGCATCAAGACGACCGATTATCAGATGGTGCCAGCGACACAAGCGTATCTCGACGAGAGAATCGCTTCGATAGAAAAATTACTAGGGATGGAGGCCGATGCATCTCGCATCGAAGTAGAAATAGGACACATCACGGCGCATAAGCATGGTGTGGTCTGGTACACCGAAATCAATCTGCTCCAGCCGGGCATGAAGCTTGTAAATGCGCGTGCCGAAGGGGAGAGCGTCAACGCAGCAATCGATGAAGTCAAAGATGAAATCTTGAATCAAATGCGCAAGCAGCGCCAGGTCCACCGACGCTTCCTTCGAAAGGGAGGTGCGACACTCAAACGACTGATGCAGTTTGGTGGGACGGAATAAATTTCCGAGGTCAGACCTTAAGGGATCCCAAGGTCCGACCTCGGAAATTTTTAGACCTCGAGAATTTTCGCACCCGAGTGCACGAACTCCTCATAGCTCATTTCGCGTTTACCTTCGGGAATGACGCGTATCAATTGCAGTGCGCCATTTATAATTTCCGCATCAAGAATTTTCACACGAATCTTTTTGTCGTCACGCACAAAGAACGTATACGTACCTGGCCAGCCTTCGTAGGCACGGATTTTGAGGAGGTTTTGATAGGCGTCATCGGCAAGATTCAAGAGCCCGTCTTCTTTCTTGAGGAAATGGCAGTAGGTCGCTAGGTCGTGGTTTTGGGGATGTGCCTCGACTTCGCCGGCGCACCATAACGGCAAAATGCTTGTGAGCATTTTGCCGCCTTCCTCAGCGAGGATTGCGTCGAGCTCAATACCTCGTGGTGGCCATTCATCGAGTGCTACTTTCTTTTGTGCGATTATCGGCCCGTGATCCATTTCCTCATCGAGAAGCATGATGCTCACACCGACTTCTTTCTCGTCATTCAAAATTGCACTGCGTACAGGCGATGGGCCTCGTAGTCGCGGTAGAAGGGATGGGTGGACATTGAGTACACCGTGTTTTGGAATGTTGAGAATCTCTGAGCGTAAGATTTTGCCATAGGAGGCAACGATGAACACATCCCATGCGGAGGTTTGGAGCGTTGCGACAAATGCCGCATCGATTTTCTCTGGCTGGACGACTTCAACGCCGTGGGCAAGTGCCCATACTTTCTCTGGAGGGAAGACAGTTTCCTTCGTGCGCGAATCGATGGTGTCGAGCCCTGCAACGACGAGAGAGGGGACGTGTCCTGCCTCGAGAAGAGTATCGAGCACAGGGCCCGAGAGTGGGGAAGTACCGAAGAATGCAAAGCGAATGTTACTCATAGTCTTCAGGAGTGTCCTTGTCGTCAGAAATGGTGATGGCGGTGTCGGTGTAAAGAATTCCATTGAGATGATCTGTTTCGTGTTGGAAGACATGTGCGAGAAATCCTGACGCGCCGCGGGTGAGTTTCTTGCCGGTTTCGTCGTAGGCAGTGATGGTTGCCTTCTCGGCGCGCGGCACCATGCCCCACTTGCCACGGATAGAAAGACATCCTTCATGCTTAGGCTTCTTGCCACGCGACATCTTGAGCAGTATTGGATTGATGTACACTTCGTCTTTCATTTTCATTGGGGCAGGAGCAGTTTCTTCACTGTCGTGATGATCATCGCGTTTCTCGAGGGCTTCGCCGGAGACGACGAATATTTGAAGTGATTCACCAAGCTGTGGTGCGGCGATGGCGACTCCCTGCGGTTCTTTTTTGAGCAGGCGCTTCATGTCGGCGATGAGCGACTTGATGTGCGGCGAGGTGATGTCGGCAATTGCAACAGGCTTCGCCATTTCGCGCAGTGCGGGGTTTTCGGTATGAGGAATGATGGTACGCATATGCTGTAACTATATCGTTTCTTATGAAGTTTAAAAAGTAAAAGCCCCGACTAGTAAGAAGGGGCTTAGGGAAGGCACGGGGGTGAGAATCTTGATGCGGCAAAAAGATCTCACCCCCGGCGTAAGGCACACCGCTCTGGCTATGGCACCAGGGGACGCCTTATATGGGCTGGTCCAGGACAACGCGTCTGTCGGGCCCGGCTATCCTGAACCAGCATGCAGGCCAGGGTTTGGGGAAACCACTGCTGCAAACTTGCTGGCTGCACTATAACCCATCCCTATAAAAAAGCAATACTCCCATGTTTCGCTCGCGCTATACAATAGATGGATGCAGCACATCGGCACACACCTTCGCACAGCGCTTCATAAGGCTCGCGAGACCGAGCGCGGCGAGCTCATGAAGTATTTCCTTTCCCATATCAATCCGGGCCGCATCAACGACGGTATGCCCAAGGTCACCATGGGACATCTCGGCAAACTCTTCCAACAAATCCCGACCAAAGATCTCTATTATCTCAAGCGTGTCTGTAGTGACGCGCCGAATTTCTCCAAGAAATTCTGGTGGGAGATTAATCCTAAGAATCATACCGACGAGGCACTCGCCAAATCCAAAAAAGCATTTGAAAAAAAGAACCGCGAAATGCGCAATCGCTAGTTTCCACAGTTTCCGTCAAGGTCAGACCTTGACGTCGGCAAAATCCCCGAGGTCGGACCTTGGGATCCCTAAAGGTCCGACCTCGGGGATTTTCTTGATTTTTTATTGACCTTTGTGGATTTTCTACAAGAAGATACAATGCATCTCTATGGCATTTTCCTTTTCCCCCAAGCTCGGTATCGACCTCGGTACCACGACGGTCCTCGTCTTTGTCCCAGGCCGCGGGATTGTCCTCAATGAGCCATCGGTAGTCGCAGTCTCGGTACGCGACAACAAAATCCTTGCCATCGGCAACGACGCCAAAGATATGATTGGCCGCACGCCGGATGAAATAATTGCCTACCGCCCAATGAAAGACGGTGTCATTGCTGACTACCGCGTCACCGAAGCAATGCTTCGCTACTACATGCGCAAGGCACTCGGCAAATGGAATATCTTTCGCCCTGAGGTAATGATTTCAGTCCCAGCAGGAGTGACATCAACCGAGCGTCGTGCGGTCGTTGAAGCTGCGACCAAAGCAGGAGCGCGCGAAGCGTATGTCGTCAAAGAACCAATTCTCGCTGCAATCGGTGCGGGCATCCCTATTCACGAAGCGCGCGGACACATGATTGTCGACATCGGCGGTGGCACCACCGACGTTGCAGTGATTTCTCTCGGTGGCATCGTCGCATCAACCTCAGTCAAATGTGCGGGCAATAGTATCGATAGGGCGATAGCAGACCATATCAAAAAGACTCTCAATCTTTCCATTGGAGATAAGATGTCTGAAGAAATAAAAATCAAAATCGGCTCAGCAGTGCCGATGGACGACGAGCTCACGATGATGGTCAAAGGACGCGATCATCTCACCGGCCTTCCTCGCTCGACCGAGCTCGGGACCAACGAGGTGGTGCGCGCCATCGGCAAAGAACTGCGCACCATGGTGAGCGCTATCAAGGACGTACTTCAAGAAACTCCTCCCGAGCTTGCCGCCGACATCATCGACAACGGCATCATCATGACGGGCGGCTCTTCACAGCTGCGCAATTTGCCTGAGCTCATCTTCCGTCGCACGGGTGTGAAGGCACGCCTCGCCAAAGACGCGCCATACTGTGTGGTTAAAGGCACCGGGGAAGCGCTCAAGCACCTCGATACCTACAAGAAAGCGATTATATCGAAGCGTTAATTACTGAAGATGTTTGGGTTCCCCTGCAGGAAAGTCTCTCCTCGGGTACGGGATTTTTCTGCTGAAAAATCCCTCGAATCCTCGGCCAGTCGCCTGTGGGGCCCCTCGAAGAGACTTTCCTGCAGGGGAACCTATTTCTCGTTCTTCAATCGCTCAATGTCATCCATCAATTTGCGTAGATCTGTCTGAATGGTCGCGAGTGTGGATTGTTGGCGTGAAGTGTGAGCCTCGTGCTCAGCGTCATCCTCGTTGATTTCTTCGACGTCTTCACTAATCTCTTCGACATCTTCCTGAATCTCATCGACGTCTTCACTAATCTCCTCGATGTCTTCTTGAATCTCCTCGATGTCTTCGCCAACCTCTTTAATAGAGTGACTCGCAAAATTAACCGTCATCTGGATGAAGAGTGCAAGGTAGATTGCCTCGAGTGAAAGGATGGTCGTGAGAATGAGGAGCATGCGGTCAAAGGGCAGAAACCCCAGTGATGAGAATGTAAAGCTCGCCGCAAAGATAATGGTGTGGACGACAATAGATTGAATGGAGCCAATCCATTTGGTGACGGCGAGCGCAAAGCGCTGGATTTTTGGCTGGTTGTCCATACGTGTCGTCAGTATACCCCATGATTTCTTGCAATTGCTATACTAGCTACAATAGATATATGAACATTTCCTCTGGCCACAGCTTTCTCATTGCAGGACTAGAATCTGATATCCCTCAGGTACTCACGCTTCTCGGCGAGCAGGGGATTGAAACTGCCGCTAATCCCGATTTGTACATCCGTACCTTCCGGCAATTTGGTATTGATGATGCGCACGAGTTGCGCAGTCGTGCATCCTCGCGTGCAATCGGCGAGCGCCGAGTATTTGTCATTGCTGCCTCTGGAATGACGAGTGAAGCGCAGAATGCACTCTTGAAGACGCTCGAAGAACCTCCTGCCGGCGCACTCTTTATATTTGTTATTCCATCTCCACTCTCGCTTCTTGCTACCGTACGCTCTCGCTCAACGATCGTGACATTACCGGTAGCTTCGCGTGCAGGTACTCCTCAGTCGACTGATGTGCGCGTATTTTTATCATCTGCTGCGAGCAAGCGTCTCGATATTCTTAAAGGAATACTTGAAAAAGACGATGATGACAAATACGATACGGCTGGAATTTTGGCATTTCTCACTGATCTTGAGATGGAAGCCTCACACATGCGAGATGTGTCTCTACGAGCGCAGGTGCTCGAGAGTATCTATCGCGCACGTTCATATATGAGTGATCGAGGGGCGCTCGTAAAGACACTGCTCGAGAGCGTAGCCCTCCTCGCTCCGGTGGCATCAAGTGTTGATACAAAGTAATCTGTAGTACAATATTTGTATGATATATCAATTCACCGCACTTGATCAGAAATTAGCTGCCGTTCGTGAATGGCTTGAACGAGAGTTCAAGGGAGTCCGCACAGGCCGTGCGACGCCTGCCATACTTGATGGTGTGGGAGTCTCCGCATATGGCTCCATCGTGCCCTTGAAGCAGGTGGCCACGGTATCTTCGGAAGACGCTCGCACACTGCGCGTCATTCCGTTTGATCCATCAGTACTCAAAGACATCGAGCGTGCAATCAGTGCCGCGAATCTCGGCGTGGGTACTTCAGCCGACTCGAGTGGTGTACGCGTGACATTTCCTGAACTTACCGGGGAGCGCCGACAGGAGCTCGTGAAGGTCGCCAAGCACAAGCTCGAAGAAGCACGGGCTGCAGTGCGTGTCGCACGTGATGATGGCAAGAAAGACATACTCGAAGCTGAAAAAGTCGGCGGTATGGGCGAAGATGAGAAATTCCGCTTGATGGAAGAATTACAAAAGCGTACCGACGCTATCAATGCGGAGCTCGAAAAAGCATTTGAACACAAAGAAAAAGAAATGAGCGTCTAACGGTTCCCGTACGTTCTTTGATATGGTAACAGCACTTATATTCATCGCGATACTCGTGTTCCTTATCGTCACCCATGAGTTTGGGCATTTTCTTGCGGCGAAGATATTTGGCGTACGAGTCGAAGAATTTGGTGTGGGGTATCCGCCGCGCGCATTTAGCTTTGGCACGTGGGGAGGGACCGAATACACACTTAACTGGATTCCCTTTGGCGGATTCGTACGTCTCTTTGGGGAAGAAGCTGATGCGAAAGGAAAGGGAAGCTTTGCTGCTGCTGCACGATGGAAGCAGGCACTCATTCTTATTGCAGGGGTGACGGTAAACGCACTTACCGCGTGGATGTTATTTGCGGGCGCGCTTCATGCGGGCATTCCGCGTGTGGTGGATAGCACGTTGCCACTTGATCCATCGGCACGGTTGGTAGTTTCGAGTGTCGTTTCTGGATCGCCTGCCGCCGCTGCAGGCATCAGTGCGGGCGACACGATTACCAATCTCAGTGACGATGCGGGAGCAGTCCTTACCACGGTGAATCCAGATACCGTATCCACATTTGTCCGAGCACGTGGTGGTAAACGAATTACTATTGTCTACACGCATGGTGCTTCTTCTACGTCGGCATCGGTTATTCCTGCCAACGCGGTCTTGCCTGGCTCGGCTGCGACCCCTGCGTTGGGGGTTGGACTTGTGGAGGTGAGCAACGTCTCGCTCCCATGGGGGCAGGCTCTGCGTGAGGGACTTTCCAATACGCGTGATGCATTTGTAACGGTAGCTTCAAGTCTCTGGCAGTTGGCAAAGAGTGCGGTGCATGGCAATGCACGACTGCAAGATGTGGTGGGGCCCGTGGGACTCGTAAGTGTAGTGGGCGAGGCAGCGCGCAATGGCCTCGGGGATGTCTTGGCACTCGCCGGATTCATCGCGGTCAATCTTGCCATCATCAACCTCATTCCAATCCCGGCCTTTGACGGCGGCCGATTGGTGGTGGTTTTGTTTGAAGTTGTCGCACGCCGTAGTGCACCGCAATTTGCAATCCAAATAATAAATACGGTAGGTATCGCGCTTACCATCATACTTATGCTTGTGGTGACATATCACGATATCGCACGACTGCTTACGTAGTGTGTCAACTATTGAGTTGCCAGATCTGCGCTACAATATGGGTCTGTATGAGACAATCTCAACTCTTTACTAAGACCCGCAAAACTGCACCCAAAGATGAGGTCGCCAAGAATGCGCAGCTACTCATACGCGCAGGATTCATCCACAAAGAAATGGCGGGCGTATATGCGTACCTCCCGCTCGGTATTCGCGTACTCGAAAAGATTAAGCAAATCGTTCGCGAAGAAATGAATGCAATTTCCGGTCAGGAATTAATTATGACCACGCTCCAGAAAAAAGAACTCTGGGAGAGCACTGGCCGCTGGGACGACAAGGTTGTTGATATTTGGTTTAAGTCTGAATTGAAAGCTGGCGGGGAAGTCGGCTTCGGGTGGAGTCATGAAGAGCCGATAGGGGAAATGATGAAGAATTATCTCTCGAGCTACAAAGACCTTCCTGTCTCAGTCTACCAATTTCAGACAAAACTCCGCAACGAAATGCGTGCCAAGAGCGGCATTATGCGTGGACGCGAATTTGTGATGAAGGACATGTATTCCTTTGCAGCCGACGAAGCGACTCACCTGGCCTACTATGAATCGACGAAACCTGCTTACATGCGTGTGTTTGAACGCTTGAGCATTGGGAATGACACGTATATCACCTTTGCATCAGGCGGCGCTTTCACTAAGTATAGTCATGAATTTCAAACCGTCTGTGAGGCAGGCGAAGATGTCACATATATCAACCGCGAGAAAGGTATTGCGATAAATGAAGAAGTATTGAACGACGAAACACTCTCAACCCTTGGCGTCACACGCGACTCGCTTGAGAAGGTGAACACTGCGGAGGTCGGTAATATCTTTAATTTTGGACAACAAAAGGCGACCGACCTCGGCCTTTTGATTAAAGACAATGAGGGCAATCAGATGCCGGTGTGGATGGGTTCCTACGGTATCGGTGTCACACGACTCATGGGAGTGCTCGTGGAAAAGTTTGCCGACGAAAAGGGAATTGTCTGGCCCGAAAGTGTTGCTCCATTTCCTGTGCACCTCATTGCTATTGCCGGCGGCAATGCTGATGTCATCAAAGAGGCGGACCGTATCTACGAGATGCTCCACGAGAATGGCATCGAAGCGCTTTACGACGATCGTGATGCGCGTGCTGGGGAGAAATTTGCCGACAGTGATTTGATAGGAATCCCGACACGATTTGTGGTCTCGGAAAAGACCATGGCAGAGGCAGTCGTTGAAGTCGTCAATCGCGCCGATGGTACATCCTCGCGCATTCCGGAGAGCGGCATTATCGAATACCTCAAGCGCTCATGATACTGAGTCAACTATTTGTATGCCAAAAAAGAGATTAGCGCGACGGATGACGGACTACAAAGATCGCATCTACGGGATGTTCTCGAATGATATTGGCATTGACCTCGGCACTGCCAATACACTCGTCTATGTGAAAGGTCGTGGCATCGTCATCAACGAACCATCAATCGTCGCGATGAATCAAAAGACCGGCGCGTTTGTCGCCGTTGGTATCGCAGCCAAAGAAATGATGGGGCGCACGCCGGCACATATCGTGGCGGTGCAGCCGGTCGTCGACGGCGTCATCTCGGACTTCGAAGTGACCGCTGAAATGCTCTCGTATCTCATCAGCAAAGCGCAGGCTGGACACACCAAGCTCCTTGGACCGCGTGTGGTCATTGGTGTGCCATCGGGCATCACTTCGGTGGAGACCCGCGCAGTGCGCGACGCGGCGCGCTCGGCCGGAGCGCGTGAGGTGCATGTCATGGAGGAGCCGATGGCGGCCGCTATTGGTATTGATCTTCCTATTCATGATGCTTCAGGCAGTATGGTCATCGACATCGGCGGAGGCACAACCGACATTGGCATCGTAGCCCTCGGCGGGCTCGTCAATGCGCGCAATGTACGCATCGCAGGGGATAAATTTAATACGGACATCGTCTCTCACGTGCGCAATGAATTTAAAATGCTCATCGGTATTAAAAGTGCCGAAGAAATAAAAATCGCCATCTCTTCTGTCGCTCCCGGACGAGAAGCACTTGAGGCAGTGGTGCGCGGTCGCGATTTGGTGACGGGACTTCCACGGGAAATCGTAATTACTGATCAGGACATCAGAAACGCGATAGGACATTCGATTGAAGAATTGGTCGAATCAATTAAAGAAGTCCTCGAGACCACGCAGCCAGAAATAATCGCCGATGTGATGCAGCGGGGGATTTATCTTGCTGGCGGTGGTGCACTCATACGTGGACTCCCGGAATTCCTTACTGCCGCACTCGGCGTGCCTGTCGTCGTCGCAACTGATCCACTCACTGCAGTGGTGCGTGGTACCGCTGCGGTCCTCGATCATCTCGATAGCTATCGTGACACGCTTTTGCGTAGTGATGATGAACTGGTGCCGACAGAATAACTGCAGAATAATCTTTTCTTTGTATGGCGCTTCGATTTTCATACCGCGAGCAGAGCGCGAAGACTGGTCGCCGTCGACTACTCGGCGCGACACTCCTTGCTCTGGTAATTGTCCTTTTTAATATAGTATCTGGCGGACGCGTGACGGCAATCGCGCGAAGTATAACCGCTCGAGTCTCCCTTGATGCACAGGCCATTGTTGAAAACGTGCTCGGGCGGGGATACTTCGTCTCTCATGCGACACTCGCTGCACAAAATGAATTACTGCAAGGGCAGGTGGCGGCACTCACTGAACGCGTTGCGCTTTCAGATACGCTCTCCGCTGAGGTCTCAACCCTCGCTGAGCTCGCACATCTTGCTACCTCCACGCGCGGTATTACAGCCCCTATTGCCTCGTCTTTTATTTCTTCTCCGTACGGGACATTCTTGGTGGGTGCCGGGAGTGCTGAGGGAGTCACAAGTAGTTCAATCGTTCTCTCCTCGGGTGGAACAGTCTTAGGAAGGGTAACAAGTGTGAGCGCTCATGCCTCGACCGTGGTTGAAATCTTTGCCTCGGGGCATTCGCTCAACGTGCTTATCGATGGTGCGGCAATTACGGCTCGTGGCGTGGGCTTAGGCAATGCCACCGCTGCGGTGCCTCATGGAGTGAAGGTCTCGGTAGGAGATGTCGTGACAGCTCCTGAGCTCGAGGGGCGCCCCGTCGGAGTTGTCGGGCATGTGGATGCGGATACTTCGAGTGCATCAACCCAGACCTATATCGGGCTTCCGGTGAATCTTTCGGTATTGAAATACGTCTACATTGTTCCCTCAATACAATAAAGAAATAATAGTATGCGTCTCTTTCTTGCACTTGCTGGTTTTGTTTCCGTCTTTGCTTTTGCATGGTGGGTGACGATGCTTTTTGTTGTGGCGCTTGCCGTGCCGTATCGTGCGTGGGAGGCGATACTCATTGGAGTGCTGCTCGACATCGTGTGGCTTCCCACAGGAGCATTTACACACCCCTTTCCATTCTGTACGCTCGCGAGTATCGTAATCGTATGGATTCTCGAGCCACTGCGCTCTGAGTTTTTGGCAGCACGGTAAATACTAATTGCCATTTGCTATAGTAGACAGATGAGAGTCTGGCAACGCAAAATACACGAGATAGATCCCGAGGAGATATTCCTCGATTCTTCCAATCTTCCTGATAGAGATTCTTCACAGTTTGAAGGGAGACTCAGTAAGCCCGTTTCGCGTCGTGCACTCTGGGGGGTGGGTGTGGTTTTTTTGCTAGTTGCGGTAGCTTTCTCGAGTCGTGCATTCATTCTTGAGGCGATTCATGGTACAAGCTATGCAGACATTTCTCGCAACAACAGCCTCGACAAATCAATTATTTTCGCAACGCGCGGAGTCGTCCTCGACCGCACCGGCCGCGAGCTCGCTTGGAACGTCCCGCAGACTGCGACGACCACAGTGTCATTGAAAGCAGCGAGCTCTAGTGCACAGGCCACTTCTCCTGCGTCGCTCTTTGCACTGCGTCGCTACATCGATGAGCCAGGCTTCGGGCACCTCTTGGGATTCTTACGGTATCCGCGAGCAGATGCCAGCGGTTCGTGGTGGCAGCAGTCATACACAGGAGTCGAAGGCATTGAGCTTGAATACAATGCACTGCTCTCAGGAGAGAATGGCGCAACCCTCGTCGAGACCAACGCTCACGGCAAAGTCGAACAGACCAACATCGTTTCCCCTCCTCACGATGGCACCGACCTTACCCTCGCTATTGATGCAGACCTACAGACACATATGTATGAGGCGCTTGTGGCACACGCACGCGAGCAAGGCTTCCGCGCGGGAGCAGGTGTGATTATGGATGTGAAGACCGGCGAGATCCTGGCTCTCACGAGTTTTCCTGAATATCAAAGCCAGGACTTTACTGATGGAGACGCCAAGGCAATTGCAAATGCAACGACCGATCCGCTTACTCCTATGCTCGACCGTGCGGTCTCTGGCCTCTACGCGCCCGGCTCCATCATGAAGACCATCTTTGCCGCTGCAGCACTCAATGAGCATTTGATTTCCCCTGAGCGACAAATACTCTCCACTGGCGCTATTTCAATTCCCAACCAGTACGACCCGACGCACCCGACACTATTTCATGACTGGACGGTCCACGGGTGGATTGATATGAGGACCGCCATTGCCGTCTCATCAGATGAATACTTTTACACTATCGGTGGGGGATATCAGGACCAGCCTGGACTCGGCATTACACGACTCGACGCATACGCGATGCGCTTTGGCATTGGGACCTCGACCGGCATCGATATCCCTGGAGAGCGCGCGGGTGTCATTCCGAGCCCGGCGTGGAAGGCGGTGCAATTCCCTGATGATCCTACTTGGAGACTTGGCGACACCTATCACACTGCGATTGGTCAGTACGGATTCCTCATCACACCGGTTCAAGCGGTGCGCTACGCAGCAGCACTCGCCAATGGGGGAAAGCTTCTCACGCCGCACCTCATAGCATCCACAACGCCCTCGTATGTAAATGTCGGTATCCCCGATCAATATCTTGAAGTAGTTCGCGAAGGCATGCGCTTGGCGGTGACTTCAGATCGTCGCGACGCGACACTCAATGTCCTCAATATTCCCGGCATCGAAATCGCCGGCAAGACCGGTACTGCACAAATAGGTACACATAATCAATATGTAAATTCCTGGTCCATCGGCTTTTGGCCGGCGAGTAATCCTCGATACGCCTATGCGGCGGTACTCGAGCAGGGGCCTTCGACCGAGACGGCAGGCGTGGCACCGGGGCTCGCTCCCTTTTTCACCTGGCTTATCGCAAACCATCCTGAATATACGAAATGATTACGCGATAATTATGAGCTTGCTCTCGCTCATGAAGACTGTATAATGCTTCCACAAACCTTCACAAAACAATACATATGATCGCAGAAGACAGCAATTACCTCAGTAAAGAGAAGTTTGACGAGCTCACTGGCGAGCTCGATCATCTGAAGACCGTTCGCCGACGAGAAATCGCCGAGCAGCTTGAATATGCCCGAAGCCTTGGGGATTTGTCCGAAAACGCCGAATACGAGGAAGCTCGTAACCTTCAAGCTGCCACAGAAGACCGCATCCGTGTCGTCGAGGAGACTCTCTCTCATGCCCGCATCATTGAACACACCAAGAGCAACGCAGTCTCGCTTGGATCATTCGTCACCATTCAACGTTCTGGCGACAAAGAAGATCACACATACGAAATCGTGGGATCTGCTGAGGCCAACATGCAGGAGCACAAGATTTCCCACCTCTCTCCGCTCGGCTCAGCGCTTATGGAAAAGAAGAAAGGGGATACCTTTGCCTTTGAGACGCCTAAGGGTGCTCAGAAGTACAAGATTGTCGCGATTAAGTAACGTACAAAAAATCCCGCATCAAGCGGGATTTTTGTTGTTGGGTGCATCTTGCAGGATTCTTTCCCTACGGGAACGGTATAGGTTTCGTATTTTATCGCCCGAGTACGGGCTCAAAAATATACTCAACCTTTTCGAATCCTGCCCGAAGAGTGCGTGGGCACTCTTCTAAGATGCACTTTCGTACACTCAAGTGCATCTTGCAGGATTCGAACCTGCGACCTTTCGAATGTGAATCGAACGCTCTAACCAACTGAGCTAAAGATGCGAGAAACCTCAGTATAACGGCACAAACGCCAAGAGGGAAGTTATGCACAAAGCGCCTTTTTGGGCGCTTTACGCGTACCGATGTCGGGCTATCATGAAAGCATTATGAAAAATCATACGGGCAAATTTACTGGAATTTTACTAGCGGTTGCTCTCATCATGCCAGTCTTTGCATCAGCGCAGACGACAGGCGACGTTTCAAGCCAAATTCAGACCCTCTTGGGGCAAATTACATCGCTCCAGCAGCAACTCCATACATTGATGGGCTCCATCGGGAGTACCACTCATCAATCCAATTCTGACGCTACTACTAATACGGTTAATACGGTAATCACGAATCTTCCTCCTATTCACCTCTTTGGACCATTCGGAACAACTACCAAGCCAGGGCCGATTGATATCCCTTGTATCAATATCACCCGCAATCTCGGTGTCGGCTCTCAGGGAAGTGACGTGACGCAAGTGCAGGGAATCCTTGCACAAAACGGCTTCTTATCTGCAAGTAGTACAACTGGTTTTTTCGGCGCATTAACTGCAAAGGCAGTCAACGACTTTGGTCGATACCTCGGTATCACTGGATCGACGACTCAATCCGCTAGCTTCAATATCAATGACTTCTTCCGAAGTCATTGTGGCAGCACGAATCCTTCTACTAATGATGGAGCAACAACGACGTGGCCAACTGGAGGAGATAAATGGCATGATAATACCCCTTTCTTGCAAGGAGATCCAACGATTCAATCAACTGGTGGTGGCGTCGGGAGTCAGCCTCATGATTCAACATCGACTCACCCATGTCCTCAAATCAACAATAGTAGTGATGCCGCAGCAGTTGCACTCGCCGTATTTGAACCACACACAATTCTTCCGCTCGATATGCGTCCATGCTCAACGCAGTCTTTTACCCCTCGCGTCTCAAGTGACCCCATCGTCCCTTCTGGTAGTGGGATAACACATCCACTTATTGCTCTTCCACTTCCATTTTCTAACCTAGGAAGCAACAATTCTGGTTCAACAGGAAATAGTTCGGGAGGAAGTACCAATGGATTTGGGGGAGGGAGTAATGTTGGTGCTGGGACAGACTCTAATAATGTAGGAGGAAGTGGCTCTTCTAACTCAAACAGCGGGGGATTTGGTCACTAAAAATGTGCGAAGTAATCAAGAGAAAGAAAACGCCCCATTGAGGGCGTTTTCTTTTTAACTATTTGGCATTGATTGAGAGTTTGATATCATACATCGGCTGGGCCATTAGCTCATCTGGTAGAGCGCATCCATGGCATGGATGAGGCGAGCGGTTCGAGTCCGCTATGGTCCACCATTTGCGATTTTCACATCCGGGGTCTACTAGCCAGAAATCCTATATGGAAAGATTTGGTGTTTTAGCCGCCAGTGCGCGGATTGAGTTCCGAGTCTCCTCAATAGCGATTGATGAACCCAAAAAGAAAGAGCCTCCGCGCATTTTCATCCGGTAAGGGATAAAATTTGCGCGAAGGCTCAGGGACTCAAGAGAGCAAGGTTTCAAGGTTCAAGGTAACTTTCGGGCGGACGACAACCGGAGGGGGCCGAAGGTGTCGTTGAGGTCGCTGTCCTTGCTGGTGCTGAGGAAGACACTTCCGGTGCCGAGGTAGACGACATCGACGCGAAAGCCGTCCGATTGGAGACTGGATGTCCGCACGAACTTGGTCCCCTCGACGGGTCGAACACCACGAACCTCGAAGAAGGTTGTGGCGAACCAGACCAGCTCTGCGACCTTCGGCACGCGCTCGACCTCGGAGAGCAGCTTGTTCTGCTCATCCCAGTTTTTGCCCATCGAATTGTCGACCGGCGTCTTCTTGATCATGAGCCAGCCGAAGGTGGTCTTTTCGTCGTGAGCGAAAAACTCCAGGTTAAGCCAGCCGTCTATCCCTTGTTCTTTGCGATCGACCTTGAGCGCAAAGACATCCAGAACCGACATTGCCTTCGGTGGGGCTGGCATCAGCGCGTAACCCTTCTCCTTGCCCCAACGCAGCACCTCGGCTGTGGGAATGGTGTCGGATAACTGCTTGAGCTGTGCTTCGGTGTAGACGAGGCCGCGTGCTTTGGCGACTTCCTCAGGGAAGATAATGTCGTCGCCCATGATGTCGCGGGCGACGCTTTCGTTCTTTGTCGTTGCGTTCTCTTGCGCATACGCACTTGCATATGAGCCACTGAATGCGAAGAAAGAAATCAACAGTAGTGCAACAAATCTCTTCATAGTCCGTACTCCTTCTTGGTCCTTGGTGTTGTTACAGGTTGAAACGTATTAACTGTCCCAGACCATACATTTATTCCGTTAGAATGTCAATTCTTGATTTAAGAAGCCTTTTAAACCCATCAAAAGTGAAGTATATTGGTGTCTAAGCCGGAGTGGCGGAATGGTATACGCGAACGACTCAAAATCGTTTGTCGCAAGGCATGAGGGTTCGAGTCCCTCCTCCGGCACAAGATGAGCGAAGCGAATATTGTGCCGGAGAGCACAGTGTTTGAACACTGTGCGCGAGGGACTCGAAGGCCGGAGCAGCTCGGCTGCGAGGCGGGGTCGCGGGTTCCGCGAGCACGCGGAAACCTGTGACCGAGTCCTCCTCCCGTACAAACGAAGCGAGCGGCGATAAAATATGTTCTTGGCCGAGTCCTAAAGCCCCATTACTCAAAAATAAAAAATGCTATAATACCCCCATATGGCCGGAAGCTATGAAGGTGATTCAATATTTTGGGTAGAGGTTGAGCGTATCAAGCCCAACCCTTTTCAGCCGCGCAAAAGCTTTGATGAGCTTGCGCTCGCTTCGCTTGCGGAGTCCATCCGTCAGTACGGAGTACTTCAGCCGCTTACCGTCACCCGCAAAGAAATAGAACGTCCCGGAGAGGGGATATTTGTCGAGTACGAACTTATAGCCGGAGAGCGCCGTCTGCGCGCTTCGAAGCTTGCTGGTATCGCTCAAGTCCCTGTCGTGATTCGCACTGCGGAGGATACCGACCGCATGAAGCTCGAGCTTGCTATCATCGAGAATTTGCAGCGCGAAGACCTCAATGCCATTGACCGTGCTATCGCTTTCAATCGCCTTGCGAGTGAGTTTAGCCTCACACATGTTGAGATCGGAAAGCGTGTTGGTAAGAGTCGTGAGTATGTCTCCAATACACTGCGCATCCTCATGCTTCCGCAAGAAATGAAAGACGCTCTCGGGGCCGGCCAAATCAACGAAGGCCACACGCGCCCGCTCCTGATGCTCTCGGATCGCCCACAGGAGCAAATGACGCTCTTCAAGGAGATTGTGACGCGCCGCATCACGGTGCGTGATGCCGAGGCACTTGCTCGTCGTGTAGCACTCGATCGTGCCCGCAACAAATCCCTCGTCTCGCCGGATTTGATGTCGCTCGAGAAGCAGCTCTCAGAGCGCTTGGGTACGCGTGTGCGTATCGAAAAGAAAGACACCGGAGGCAAGCTCCTCATCGACTTTTTCTCTCCTGAAGATCTCACGGCACTATGTCTTACCCTTTCTCTTCAACAGGTACGCAGCGTGACAGAGACTATTGTGCAAGTAGCAGCTCCTGCAGTTGAAGGTATTCCCGTTGCAACTCCTACAACTGCCGATGAAAAAGCAGTAGTCCCGCCTTCGGTATCAGACGTACAAGTAATGGGTGAGGCGTCACCAATACCCGAGTCACAACCAGAGCCGGTGCCCGACCCAGAAGCCGAGGACCTCTATTCAATCAGCAACTTCAGTCTCTAATAATTGTAGAAAACATTTTGGGAGTTAAGCTCCCAAAACCAAAATTATCCCAATTATTTTTTAGTCTCGGCGAGCGCGAGTGCAGCGCGGATGTGACGCTTGGCCATGTTGGTCTTTGCAATGTCGTGCCATTTACGCGATGGCTTAGCGTTGGAGCGGGTGACTACCTCGACCATGTCGCCGTTGCCGAGCGGTGTATCGAGCGAGACCATCTTGCCGTTGACGCGAGCACCTGACATGTGATTGCCGAGATCGGAATGTACCGCGTAGGCAAAATCAATCGGTGTCGCTTGGACGGGCAGGTCGATGGTATCGCCCTTCGGGGTAAAGACGAATATACGATGACTAAAGAAGTCAGACTTCAAGGTGTCGAGGTACTCTTCACTTTCTTCGGCAGTGTGATGGGCGTGTGCGAGCTGTTCGAGCCAATCAGGCACCTGATCTTTGGTTTCTTTTTTGTCAGTTGTTGCGGTATCAGAAGAAGTTGAACGGCCGAGGCGTGGGAAAAATTGCCGAATCCATTCCATCCCTCTGCGCTTGCCTGCCCCTGCTTGGCGCTCTTTGTAGGTGAGGTGTGAAGCAATGCCGTAAAGTGCCTCATGATGCTGTGATTCGGTGCGCAGCTGTATCTCGAGCGCACCTCCATCGCCTGTATAGATGGTGGTATGGATTGATTGATAGCCGTTGGGCTTGGGAGTCGCCATGTAGTCCTTGAGCTTGCCTGGTACTGAGCGCCAGTGTGCATGGATGATGCCGAGCGCCGAATAACAATCCGCAATGGTAGGGAAGATAACGCGAAGCGCGATGATGTCGTATATCTGATTGATATCCCATTGCTTGCGCTCGAGCTTGCGAAAAAGTGAATACAAACCTTTTCGACGTGTCTCGGTGCGGAATGAGCGGATGTTGGCTTCGCCAAGTTCGCGCTTGAGGTCTTTCTCGGTTTTCTCGAGACGCTTTTCGTTTTCGTTTTTACGTTCTTTGAGAAGCTCGCGCACGCGTTCGAATTCTTTTGGATAAGCGAAGCGGAAGGCCGCATCTTCGAGCTCTTGCTTCATCACACTCATACCGAGGCGGTCGGCTATGGGGGCATATATTTCGAGTGTCTCTTGTGCGATGCGTGTGCGCTTCTCAATCTTGGGGACGTGCTCAAGCGTGCGGGCGTTGTGGAGACGGTCAGCGAGTTTGATGATGAGCACGCGAATGTCTTTGGCCGTTGCGGCGAAGAGCTTACGCAAACTCTCGGTGTGTCGCTCGAGGCCCCGATAGCGCAAGGTACCGAGCTTGGTGACACCATCAACGAGTGAGAGCACTTCTTCGCCAAACTCTTCTTTTATCGTCTCGGCTTTGATATGAGCATCTTCGACGGTGTCGTGAAGGATGCCTGCAGTGATGGTCTTAGCATCCATACCAATCTCTGCCAAAAGGAATGCGACTTCGGCGGGGTGTATGAAGTACGGCTCTCCTGAATACCGCTTTTGCTCGGCGTGGGCTTTTTCTGAGAATTCGTAGGCATAGGAGACGAGTGCGATATCTTCGGCACTCTTGCTCGCCATTGCGTCGAGGATTTCCTTGAGTGGGCGAGCATTGACTGTCAGCATGTATTTGATGATACTGCGGTTAGGTAACTTTTGAAAGGGAATAAAATGATTACAACGGTAGTAGAAAAATGCCCCTTGTGCGGTGAAAGGCACCCAATGAACCTTTTGTGTTCAAATGACTTGAAAGAAGATGGTTGTTTTATCGGAGGTTTTACCGTTGATAATTCTGCAAGGCCTCGAGAAAGTCTCAATGCCTCGATGCGGTATCGGTGTGACATTGGTGCATGTGGTGCTGAATCAGATTCTCCTGACAATTGTCCCAATGGACATGGAACAATGAATCCTATTGGGTAACAAATTCGCTCAAAGGCCGACATCTCGTCGGCCTTTGTTATTTGGCGAGCTTATGCGGGTTGTGATTTGGGCACGTTTTGTCACTGCAACGTTCCGGAATGGTTTTTGTGCCTTCCATCATGAGCGAGCCACAGACTTTGCAAAGATTGCCCGTTGGCTTTGCCTTGATGGCGTATTTACAATCAGGATATTTGTCACACGAAAAGAATATGCCGAAGCGTCCACGGCGCTCAATCATCTCGCCGTTACGGCCCTCCTTGATGCATACAGGGCACATGACTCCGGTCTTCGCACGGGCTTCTTCTGCGGGATCTTTTTTCACAAATTTACATTTAGGGTAATTAGAGCACGCAATAAATCGTCCGAACTTTCCTTCGCGCTCGAAGAGTTTGCCGCCGCAGAGTGGACATGGCTCGGCGAGTTCCTTAGGAGGCTCGATGATGCTGCCGTCTTCCTTGCGCGCACCAAGACACTCGGGGAACTTGCTACAGCTCATGAATCGGCCGTTTTTGGAAAGTTTGTAGACCATCTCGCTATTGCAGAGCGGGCAGGGGAATTCTACTGGGGCTGGGCCCATGTTGGTAATCTTATCGATTTTATCTTTGCTCTTCACCGCTTTGTGGAATGGTCCATAGAATTCCTTCAAGGTCTTTGCGTATTCACGTTTGCCTCCGGCGATTTCGTCGAGGTTGTCTTCCATCTCCGCGGTGAAGGTATCCGAAATATATTCGCCGAAGTTGTTCTCGATGAATGTCGAGACGACATCTCCCGTGGCTGTCGGCAACAGCGTGCGTCCCTGCTTCTCGATATAACCGCGGTCGCCGAGAGTCTTAATGATACTCGCATAGGTCGACGGGCGGCCGATACCGCGCTTCTCGAGCTCTTTGACGAGGCCGGCCTCTGAGTATCGTGCTGGCGGCTGAGTCTCTTTGGCTTCACTCGAGACTGAGACAAGCGAGAGCTTCTCGCCTTCCTTGACCTTCGGGAGCTCGACGTCCTCTCCGCGTGCATCAGGATCTGCCGCAAGCCATCCATCAAAGAGCACACGCGAGCCGTTGGTGATGAAGTCGGGGAGTGTGTTGTCGTCGAGATTGGCGACGAGCTTGGTGCGCATGATTTTGGCAGCGGTCATCTGAGACGCGAGCGCGCGAGCGCGGATGAGGCCATAGAGCTTCTTTTGATCATCGGTCATGCCCACGCTTCGCTTGTGCGCATCGGTAGGGCGGATGGCTTCATGTGCCTCCTGCGCGTTTTTGGACTTGGTCTTAAAGGTTTGTGCTTCGACATATTGCTTTCCAAACTCGCTCTCAATGGCGACCAGCATCGCTGCCTGCGCATCTTTGGAAAGGTTGGTGCTGTCGGTACGCATGTAGGTGATGTGTCCCGCCTCGTAGAGTTTCTGGGCAATACGCATCGTATTTGATGGAGAATACCCAAACCGCGTCGAGGCAACCTGCTGGAGGGTCGAGGTAGTGAATGGCGCACGGGTAGCTCGGGTGGTCTCGCTCTCTTCAATTGAGCGCACCTGCCACTGCCCCTTTTCGGCAAGACTTACAATACGAGCAGCCTCTTCGGCAGTCTTTGGCTCGTCTTTGCACACACTTACAAAGGCCTCCCTTTTGGAGGATTTGAGATTGGCACTTATGACATAGAAGGGTTCAGGAATGAATGCACGGATTTCTCGCTCGCGCTCCATGAGGATGCGAAGCGCGGGGGATTGCACGCGGCCGGCTGAGAGTCCGTAGCGGACCTTTTTCCACACGAGTCCCGAGAGGTCGTAGCCGAAGAGTCTATCGAGCACGCGTCGTGCCTCCTGTGCTTTACGGAGGTCCTGATCGATAGTGCGTGGGTGCTTGAGTGCCTCTTGGACCGCGTTTTCAGTAATCTCGTGGAAGGCGATGCGCTTGGGCTTTTTGAGGCCGATGGCTTCGGCCAAGTGCCAGGCGATAGCCTCGCCTTCACGGTCGGGGTCTGTCGCGAGTATCACTTCATCAGAATGACTACTGATATCTCGGAGCTCATCGATGACCTTCTGTTTCTCTTTGACGATTTGATATTTGGGTTTGAAATCGTTCTCGATGTCGACTGCGTCTTTGTTGCTCTTAGGCAAATCGCGGATGTGTCCGACTGATGCACGCACCACAAAACCCGCACCGAGGTATTTCTCGATAGTCTTTGCTTTTGCAGGTGATTCGACGATGACGAGTTTCATAATAGTTGTTGTAGGATTTACGAAATTGGATGCATTTCGAGGCGACTGAGAAAAATATTACGAGACATATCCGAGATATGGTGAGTGATATTTTTTGATAGGCAACGATGAAATGCGCCGATTGCGTAAGTCCTAATATGAATACTACAGTAGCTTAGCATAGTCAAATAACGGGCGACTGGAATCGCCTGTGGGCATTCGATATGAATGTTCATTATTGTTTGAGTCCAAGTCCGGTGCGAATGAGGTACCAATTGATTGCAACGAGCAGTGCAATCATGCCCGTAAGAACGGCAAACGAAATCCAAAGCGGAATATCCGCGATGCCGAGAAAGCCATAGCGGAAGCCGTTAATGAGGTAAAAGATTGGATTGACATAGGTAAAATATTGCGCAAATTGCGGTAGCGAATGCACCGAATAAAACACGCCGCCGAGGTATACAAGTGGAGTCAATACGAACGTCGGCACGATGTTGATTGCATCCATTGATTTGGCGTAGACGGCGTTGACGAGTCCCGCGAGCGAGAAGACAAGTGCAGTCAAGACTGCAAAGACGAATATGATGGCGATATTTGCTACAGCCAAGTGCAGTCCGGTGAAGAAAAGCGAGATCAAAAGCACAATGGTGCCGACGATGACCCCGCGCACGATGCCACCGGAGATGAATCCCATAATGAGAAGCCATGGCGGAGTAGGGGAGACGAGAATCTCATCGATGGCGCGGAAGAAGAATTTGTTTTGGAAGAAGGTGAAGGAGGTATTGGAATACGCGTTGGTGACGATTGCGAGCATGACGAGACCAGGAACGACAAACGACATATACGCTACTCCTTGCATGCTGCCGATGCGCGAGCCCAAGACCGAGCCGAAAATAACGAAGTACAGCACCGACGTTATGACTGAGGGAAGGAATGTCTGCACCCAAATACGAAACATACGGACGATATCCTTGCGAAGCATTGTGTAAAAGCTGGTCCAGAGTTGAATTGGTGTCATATTAATTATTGTTGGACGTTAGTTTCAAAAACACTTCTTCGAGTTTGCCACCGCGGAATCCGTCGGATTTCGCTTCATCACTGCCGTGCTTCTCGAGCACATCCTTCATCGTACCGTGGGCAACGATTTCACCCTTGTTGATGATGGCGACGTTCTTGCAGAGCTGCTCGGCCTCTTCGAGGTAATGCGTGGTGAGGAGGATGGTAAGACCCTTCTTGCTCAATCCCGAGAGATATTCCCACATGCTTCGACGAAGCTCCACATCGACTCCCGCCGTCGGTTCATCGAGAATAAGGAATCGTGGCTCGTTGACCAAGGCGCGCGCAATCATGAGACGGCGCTTCATACCGCCAGAGAGGGTCATAGCTCCCATATGCATCTTTTCTCCGAGGCCGAGGTCGGTGAGGATTTTCTCGGCGCGAGGAATCGCAATGGAGCGGGGAATGCCATAGTAGCCTGCCTGATTGACCACAATGTTGATTGGCTTTTCGAATGGGTTGAAATTGATTTCTTGTCCGACGAGACCTATCTGCATTTTGGCGAGCTCGGTCTCTGTATCGGTATTGTGCCCGAAGACCTCAACCGTACCGCCGGATTTGGTGACGAGGCCGGTCGTGATGCCGATGATGGTGGTCTTGCCTGCGCCGTTGGGTCCGAGGAGTGCGAAGAAATCGCCCTCGGGAATCTCGAGATCGATGCCTTTGAGCGCAACGACACCGTTCTTGTAGGTCTTGGTAATGTTTTGAATCTTGAGTGCCGGTGTTGCCATAGGGAGCGATTGTAACATGAAAAGAGAGAAGCCGCCCAGATGTATTGTGGGCGGCTTCTGGATGTGATTATGCTTAGACTGATGCACGTGCCGATGCATTGATGGCTTTGTGAAAAAGAGCCACGACCTCATCATGGGTCCGCCCCGGTGCATCGTTCCACTTTTGAATGGAGCTGTTGGATAGGGGGACTCCCAAGGCCTCACAGAGTTGCAAACGTGCTTGCTTCTCAGTTGGTGAGTCCATTGGAAGACCAAGCGAGCGTGCCGCCCGGAAGACCGCGCCGTCACCGCACATCTTGATTGGATTGCCATCCTTGTCGTTGAGTTCATGCATTTTCTGCATCCACGAATCAGGATGTGCAATGAGCGCCAGTGCCTGTGTCAGAAGAACTGTGTGTAACCCTTTCGTCATCGGTAACCTCCGTAGAATAAACGATCTTCTTGACCGCTTTTTTATACTACGCCTGAGGATAATTTTTGCAACTTACTCAGTGGCCAATGCCTTCTCGAGGAATGCATATGTTTCGTGATAATCCGCCACTTGATGTGTTGGAATAATACCGACAACTGTCTCGTCATTGCCTCCGGGAAACAGCGCGTCGCCAATATAAATACAATCCTCCGCAACCCAACCCTTTAATTTCATCAATTCATTCACGTTATAACCCTTGTTCATGCCTTTGAGGTAGATGTCGAAATTCGTCGTGCCACCAATCGTGATTTCAAGATTATAGTCCTGGTCAAGTTTTGCGACTTCATCATGCAAATCCTCCAGTACCTTCCGGCGCTTCATAAAGTCAGGATCAAACTTTTCTTTCAAATCGATATCAGCGTGTTGGCCAATAAAGCTAAACGCCATTTGGCAACCGCGGTCTTCGAGCAAGTCGTTTTCATCGGGGACGACGGTGGGAGTGTGTGCTCGTGCGAGATCGACAAATTTCTTCACCGCCTCTTTCTGTGAATCATTGAGCAACCGCTCCCAGAGTAATGTGCGGTCTTTATCGAAGGCTCGATTACCGTTTTGCGTGAGGGAATAGTAGTGGCCACGGCTCATATTGGTGAGTCGACTCCAGATATTTTTCTCACTCGAGCCGGATACCACGATGACATCTGCGCGCTCAGAAAGTTGCACAAGAATAGTTTCGTGTTCAGGCAGAATAGGGGATTTGCTGCGGGTGAGCGTGTTGTCGAGGTCGAAGAAAAAGTGTTTGAGCATGAAGGTATTGTAAGCGGATATTGTATCTCGTGCTATCTAACTAATATATGCAAAAGCCGCGATGACACTAATCTCTTTCGAGATGTGTCATCGCGCCTTATGGGCTTGTTGCTTTATGGAAGATTCGAATTGTCCCCATCTTCTTTGAGCATGACGACCAAGTAGATAGGAGCGCTAGCACCTACTTCAAGGCATTCAACGATAGAAATATTTCTGTCCTGACCGCCTTCGTCTTTCAAAATTCCCCGCCAGAGCACATGATTGTGACTGCTGGTGACCGAATCTGTGAGAGTCGAGCAGGTGTACTCATAATATAGGCGTACGAATACCTCATTGGCGGCGATTGGGCCGGACTCGGACCAGTCGCCGACGATAGTATCTGCCGCCTGCTTCGTGTTGCAATAGATCGCGCCCTTCGGGTACGTGTAGTAAACCGCCTTGTCTGGAACGCCATATTCATACGTTGCTAAGAGGAATAGCAATAAAAGTGCCGCAATCATCACAAGTCTCCTTTTGTTTCTGACGAAATCATGCCGTCGCACACCTTTACTGTCAAGCAAAAAGCGGCGCCACGTAGTGGCGCCGCTTTTCTCCCTGGGAAGATAGGAATTACAGATCTTTCATTGCCGACTCTCCCATGAAATCCTGCTTGCCGAGATTGATGCCGTTTTTGCGGAGGATCTGGTATGCAGTAGTTGCGTGGAAGTAGAAGTTGGGAAGGAGATATGTCGTCACATAGTCGAATCCAGTAAAGTATTTTTCTGGCCAGAAAGGAAGTGTGACCTTAATGTTTTCCTTTCCGATGATTTGCTCTGGTTTGATACTCTCGACGAAGGCGAGCGTCTTTTCGATACGAGCCTTCAATTCGGCAACGGTCTTTTCAGTGTCCTCATGCTTTGGCACTTCGACTTCTGCCAATCGTGCCGCAACGCCCTTGGCATTGTCGCAGGCAATTTGCACTTGACGCTTGAAGTCGAACTGGTCAAAGATAATTTTGTCGTTCATGAGTGCCTCTTCGAAGTCAGCCCATGACTGTTTCTTACTTGCAGCATGCACGCTTGCCTTATCGAGAATCGCGGAGAGCGCCTTGAGCGTCTTTACGATTGGCGGAATGGTAACTGTGTACAAATTTGTCTCGTTCATATAGAGATTAATTAATTGCTAAGTTGAAACAGTGTATCTGTCTTTGAGTAATCCGCAATGTGGATATCTTGAAACGCGGCACTTCGCAATGTATTTGAAGGGGTCTTTGCAGCGCGACGGCGCGAAACAGAGTGAATTTCTAGCAAGAAATTCACGACCCCTGAGAATATGTTGCGAAGTGCCGCGTTTCAGCCTCTACGCACTATGTATCGAGTCGCGCTTGAGCGTTTTGAATGCCTCCTCGACGGTCGACATGAACTGCGCAGGGAAGATAATGGTTGAATTTTTCTCTGTGGCAATCTCGGCCATAGTCTGGAGCGTGCGCAACTGGAGTGCTACGGGGTGCGCTGCAATCACGTCGGCTGCCTGAGCAAGCTTCGTTGACGCCTGGTACTCACCTTCTGCAGCGACAATCTTCGCTCGGCGTTCGCGCTCGGCTTCGGCTTCTTTGGCCATGGCGCGCTGCATGTTGTCGGGGAGCGTAATGTCTTTTATCTCAACGGCGGTTACCGAGGTACCCCACGGCTCGGTGTGGGTATCGATAACCGTCTTTATTTGCTCATTTATATTGGCGGTCTCAGCAAGAAGCTGGTCGAGTGAGAAACGGCCCACGACGTTGCGCACGGTTGTCTGGCTTATTTGATTGATAGCGCTGTAGACGTTTTCTATTTGGATAACGGACTTTTCAGGATCGCTGATTTTGTAGTAGGCGACTGCTGCGATATCGATGGAGACGTTGTCTTTGGTAATAATTTTTTGTGAAGGAATCTGCATCGTCACGGTGCGAAGCGATATACGCGTCATCGCCTGGAAGGGAACGAAGACCATCGTGATTCCAGCCTCCCGCACACCTTTAAATTTGCCGAGTGTAAAGACCACCCCGCGCTCGTATTGCTTCAAGACCCGGATAGAACCTAGGAGATAGAGGCCAATAATTAAGAGAATTATATATGTCATATATTCAAATAGTACACCCCTAGAATGGTGTGTCGAGTGTGGTATCATAGGGGCAACTATTCGTATGCGCAACGGAAAAAAGATTGGAATTACAGCTGGCGCATTTGATCTCTGTCACGCGGGGCACATGATGATGTTTGAGGAAGCGCGTAGTCAATGTGATTTCCTTATCGTCGCGCTCCACACCGATCCCAAGATCGATCGCCCGCTGACCAAGAACCAGCCGATTATGTCGGTCGAGGAGCGGCTCATTATCTTGAGTGCCATCAAATTCATCGACGAGATAATCGTCTACACCACCGAGGCCGAACTCTACGACATCCTCAAAAAGAATGAGTACGATATCGACGTGCGCATTCTCGGAGTAGAGTATAAAGACAAAGAGTTTACCGGGCACGATTTGCCACTTGCGGTATATTTTAATTCTCGCGAGCATACCTTCTCAACGACATCTCTTCGCGAGCGCGTCTATGAAGCAGAAAAAGTGAAGCGCGGATTGTAATCACAGATTCACGTTAAAGTTCAGTATTTAAGCCATGAAATTGGCAGTGGATAACTGACTAGCATCGCGAGAGCTTGAGGCACATACTTCTATTGGATAGCGGGTCGAATTATCAACCAACTTCTCCATTTGCAATATATGAGTATGAAGTCATTACATATGGTCGCATGGATTCTCGTGATGATTGGAGGCCTCAATTGGCTTCTCGTCGGTATCGGCGGATTTGCCGGTGCTAATTGGAACCTCGTCCACATGATTCTCGGAAACTGGCCACAGGTAGAATGGATTGTGTACATCCTCGTCGGTCTCGCGGCAGTCTATGAGATCGTCAAGCACAAGAGCAACTGCAAGATGTGCTCATCGGGCGGTGCCGCAATGTAACGCTAGTTTTTCTTGAGTCTTTTTTGAGTACAACAAAAACCGCCCTACACGAGGGCGGTTTTTGTTTTGCAAACAGTTAGTCAGAGTTAGACTGAGCGCTTCAAGAGTGCGTCGCGGATTTCCATGAGGAGCTTCTGATCGGCTGTAGGACCCGGGAGGATATCTACTTTCTTGAATCGTGCCATGAGCTTGTTCATCGGCATCACGACGAAGAAGTAGACTGATGCAGCAGCAATAACGAAGGCGATGATGGCGTTGATGAAATCACCATACATGATGCCACTACCGTTTATAGTGAGCACGAGCTTCGAGAAATCAGGTGCCTTAAATATGGCAGCAATGAGCGGTGTGAGCACGTCCTTGACGAGTGCATTCACGACTGTGCCGAAGGCGGCTCCAATAACGATACCGACAGCGAGATCAACGACATTGCCGCGCATGAGGAAATCACGAAATCCAGTAAGCATAAGAATTATAGTCTAGATAATAATGCTCAGATTATACCCCTGCCGCATTGCTACGAGCAAGCGCTTTTGAGGCACGTTTCTCGGCACGAATTCCATTGCGATAGAAGAGGATTGGCACCAGAAGTAGCGTAAGGACGATGGCAAACGAGAGGCCAAACATAATCGTGTAGCCCAACGGTCCCCAGGCGGGAGAAGAATTGGCGAGCGGCACCATGCCGATCACCGTCGTGATAGTGGTGAGGACGATTGGGCGAAGACGGCGTGCAGCTGACTCAACGACAACGTCAGTCACCGACAATTCGGCAGCATTAATGTGCAGATGAATCATCGAATCCATAAGAATGATTGCGTGGTTGATGATGACACCGCCAAGTGCGATGAATCCGAGGATGGACGTGAATGAGAGCGATTGCCCCGAAAGTGTAAGACCAAAGAGCACGCCGATGAGTGAGAGCGGGACGATGGAGAGGAGATAGAGTGTGTATCGAATGGAATCAAACGCAATGATGAGAATCATAAACATGAGCACCAAGCCTGCAATCAGAGCTAAAAACATGTCGGTGAATGACTTGTTGATACTCTCTGTGTCGCCGCCGTAGGAAACGGTGATAGAGGATGGAAGGTTGAGTTCCTTGAGACGCGACTGGAATATTGCGATTGCCTGGGTCGAGGTGAGATTGCCACTCACGTAGGCAGAGACGGTCTCGATGCGCTTTTTGTCTTCATGGTTGATAGCGGCGTTGCTCAACCCCAGTGAGCTCGAAAGCACGGAGCCCAAGAGCACGGGGCCGTTGGAGCCAAGTATGGAGAGGTTTTGAATACTATCAATCGTGGTTTGATTAGTCTGTGATGGATCCTGGAATGCGGGATTCAAATTGAGCTTGACGATAACATCGATGTTTTGATCAGGAGTTGTGATGGTTGTGGCCTTTGTGCCGTTGATTGCCGCGCGAAGCGTTTGGGCGACGATTGCAGTGTTGAGTCCTGCTGCAGCAGTCTTCGCTCTATCGATATGGAGTTCGATGTCGGTACCGTTGTTTTGAGTCGAGGAGGTAATGTTGGTCACGTGCGGGATGGTCGAGAGGAGCTGTTTGGCGTTGTCCGCTGCATTGATGAGGGCAGAGAGATCGAGTCCAGTAAATTTAATCGCAATAGGGGCCCCTCCTGGTGGACCATTGTTGGCTTGCAAGACTTGTACATCGGCATCTTTGATGGAGCTCAGTTTGTTTTGCAAATCGGTCAATACTTGAGAACTCGATTTCTTGTGACCAGTCGGAAGGTTGACGGTGATGTTGCCGAGGTTGCTTGCCGATGAGCCTGCTCCTCCGCCCCCGAGGTCCGAACTGCGTCCGACGTTGACGATGAATGATGAAATGTCGGGATCGGTATAAAGCACTTCCTCCACTTCGCGCACCGCAAGGTCGGTCACCGCGAGTGTCGTGTTTTCGGGCTTGGTAATGTTTACATAAACGAAATCCTCATCTTCTTGACCGAAGAAAATGACTGGCAGTATTCCGGTAATCGGGAGCGCAAGCGCGACAATGAAGAGAATACCGAGCCCCGCCATGAAGAGGTTTTGATATCCACGATGTGCAAGAATTACTCGAAGCTGCCGCTTGTACCACTGCGTAATGACCTCCGTGTAATGTTCCTGAATCTGTTCGAGGCGGTTGGCTTTGCTCGTAGCAAAGAGAATAGCAATCAGGGGGACAATGCCGAGGGCCACGAAGATCGAAGCGATGAGAACGAAGATAAGTGTGTAGGGAATGCCTGCGATGTATTTGCCGATGATACCGGAGATGAAGAATAGTGGCGCAAAGACCGCGACCGTCGCCATCGTGCCGGCAATCAAGGGCCACGCGTAGTCATGCAAGGCCGCACGCGCTGCTTCGATTGGTGTCGGAAATATCTTCATGCGTGCATGAATTGCCTCGGTCACCACGATGCCAGAGTCCACGAGAATGCCCACTGCCAAGATGAGCGCAAAGAAGCTGATGAAGTTTAGCGAGTTGCCGGTGAAGTACAAGGCGACGAAGGCAATCACGAATGAAAGAGGAATTGAAAGTGCTGCGACGAAACTTTCGCGCCAGCCGATAGTGAGAAGAAGCACGATGATGACGAGCGCGACCGTTTCAAATCCAGTCTGAGTGAGATTGTCGAGTTGTTTTGAAATCTGAATACTCTGGTCGGTCGATGGTGCGATGAGCACGGTCGTGTCTTTGAGTGTTGTCTTTTGGAGTTCGGCGACCTTGGCTTTCACGAGGTTGGCAATGCTTGAGATGTCGCCGCCGGATTGTTTGTACACGACGAGTGTAATTGCCTGATTGCTTGGCTTACCCGCAGTTGAAATGCGCGAATAATTTTGTGCGGGCGCGAGGCCGTTGGAGACGAGTGCAATGTCGCGCAGATATATCGCGGTACCTTTGTTGCTGCCGACACTTAAGCCCTCGATATCTGCGGGGTCGGTAATGCCGCCCTTGAAGTTTACGTTGTAATTAACACCATCGGTGTTGATGGAGCCGGCAGGAAGTCCTACGTTGCTCGCGCTGATGGCGCTGATTACATCGGTCAGCCGCAATCCATACTGAGCAAGCGCCTCTTTGGAAACGACGACATCAACTTCTCGATCGGGAAGCCCTGCAATGTCCACACTCGAAACTCCCGGCACACTCTTCAAGGTGTCGGAGACGGATTTGCCGAGGTCAGCAAATGCGGTCGAAGGTAAATCACTGGCAATTGATACCACGATGATAGGCGAGTCGGTGAGATTCACCTTGGAGACCGATGGTGCGGTAGCCTCGGCAGGAAGATTGGGGACAGCTTTGGAGACCGCGTCACGGAGGTCTTGAATTGATTGATTACTATCGGCACTGGCATTAAATTCAACCGTTACGACCGAGACGCCGTCGCCGGAGGTCGAGAGCACGGTGTCGACGTTCTTTACATTACTTACCTGGTCTTCTATTTTGTCGGTGATGAGCGTCTCTGTATCTGCAGAAGATGCTCCGGGAAGTGCGGTCGTTACGATACCGTACGGGATTTCGATGGAAGGACTGTTTTCCTTCGGAATATTGATGATGGCGTACGCGCCAGAAATGACGAGCGCTCCGACAAGCACATAACTAAACTGTCGCCGTTCTAAGAAAAAGTTCCAAAGCCAAAGCATAATTACAAATAAATCTAGTTGGTAGCGGTATCAACCTGTACTGATTGCCCCACAGTCAGTCCGCGGGCGTCATTCACGATAATCGCATCAGGCGTAATGCCGCTTTGTATGATGATGCGATCACCGAGAATTGACCCGAGGATTACTGGATGCGCGACCAATGTCGAGCTCGTGCTCACCGTGAAGACGACCGGTCCCTCGGGAGTAATCTTGAGAGTCACGATAGGAAGGCTTATCGTGGTTACTGTTGTGTTGGTTGGCTTGTCGCCACTTTGAGTATTGGAGCGCGAAAGGTTGAGGTTGATTGACTCGCCATCGGTGAGTGTATTTGATCCTACTCCCACACCGATGTGTACCTCGATTTCTTTGGTGTTGGGATCGATTGCTGGTGCGATAGAAGTGATGACACCTTGGAGAGAATCCGTAATTACTACTTTGCCACCGACCACGAGGGTCTTTGCATCGTCGGAGGTCACGTGAGTGACTATCTCGAGCGCTGTGGCGTTGGAGACGATAGCAGCAGGGCTAAAGGCCGTCACGTAATCACCTTGTTTGATAGGAAGACTTACAATAGTGCCAGAAAGGGGACTGCGGATGATTGTCTTTTCATAATTAGCTTGTGCGGCATCGAGGGCACCGAGTGCTTGCTGTAATCCCGCTTGTGCAAATGCGATGTCGCTCTGTGTGCCGGAGTTGGCTGAGTTGGCTGCGGTGGTTGCACCAGAGGATGCTGCATCATATGCATTCTTTGCACTGGTGAGTGCGGTGATGCTTCCGACGACTTCACTGCGGGCAAGACCGGTCGAGCTCTGGTATCCGGCAATTACCGAGGCGCTCACATTTTGGCTCGGGACTGCTTGGTTTACCATTGCAATCAAATTGTTGAGGAATGTAGAAACAGTCTGTGCATCAGCGGTCATAGAGATGCTATTGATGTCGATATCGCTTGTATTGGTATCCGCGGCGATTGATTTTGCATCGCTCAAGACAGCTTCGAGGGTAGCGCGTTCGTTTTCAATTGTGAGGACGAGCTGACTGTCGGGAACGGTAAGCGGAATCACCACAGGGTTGGTGCCGCGAGGATTGTTGAAGAGTATGTCGGTTTTGGTGTGTACCGCATCATCAAGTGATGCATAGGTGCTGTCGAGCGCGGCGAGCGCGGAGGCTGCGACGTTTTGCGCACTCTGGCTTGCCTGGTTTGAATTAGAGGCGGAGTTTTGGGCCGTGGTACCGGTGGCTTTTGCAAGGGAGGCTTGTGCTGCAGCGTAGGCACCTTGTGCTTGGGTTACCGCCGCGGCTTGGCTTGAGTTTTCAAGGCGCGCGATGATTTGTCCGGCGCCGACGGTGCTTCCAAGAGATGCTGAGACGCTCGTTATTTCTCCCGAGCTTTGTGCGAGAATGGTTGCTTCGTGTAATGAGGTTACGGTACCCACTACCGGAAGTGCTCCCGAATCAGAAGAAAGACTCGCGACAGAAGAAAGGGTGACATGAGAAATTCCAGCGGTTGCTGATGTGTCCGCAGCTGCAGGTGCGCGATTGAGGAAATGAAAAGCCACACCAATCAATAGAAGGAGAATAATCGCACCTCCAATCGTGTATCGCTTGCGGGTCGTCTTGAAGAAATGCGAGATAGTGCCGATGGGGTTTGTAAGAATAGACATAGGATTATGAATCAATAAATAAAGTACGGTAATTATAACGTAAAAAGCCCGATATTTCCAAGGGAAATATCCACTTTCGCCGTATTTTATTCGATGAAGAATGCCTCGACGGTGGAGCCGTCGGGGTCGAGCACTGCCGCGCTGTACATTTCTTCTCCGTGCGTCGAGCGCAATGCCGGCATCTCTGCATCGGTTCCAGCCATATCGAGTGCCTTATTAAAAAAGTCGTCAACCATCTGCTCACTCTCTGCACGGAAACGTGCGCGAATCTTTTGTTTGGCGCCATCGCCTTTTATCCAGAGATCCGATGATGTACCAATGCCAAATGTGGCCATGGAAAGTGCAGGAAATTCAGTGATGAGGCTGTAGCCGAGCACACCAAGTACCTGTGTATAAAAGTTTTTGCTCAAGAGGAAATTGTCTACGTGGAGTATTGGCCTATCAATGACCGTTGCAAACGGGACATCAGTAGCAGCGACTTGAGGAGCGAGAGCGCTGTGATTAACGGCGGCAGAGAGGGGAATGACCGGTGGAGTAGATGTAGCCGAGCTCTCATGATGCGATGTGTGGAGAAGGTGACCCGACGCTTCGCGTATGTCATGTGCGAGTCTGTCGATATGGAGCGTGTGCCAGTAGAGCGCGGCCATCAGTGCGAGGCCTGCAATGATAATAGCGCCGGCAATCCAATCATGAGCACGAAGTGTCTGTATAAAGATATCCGTGCCGAGCCCAATGATTATAAGAATAACCTCAATATCTATGATTCTCTGGATGCCTGCGCGGGTGTGGATATTCATAGTCTTGCCATGACGGTACGTCTTTTGGCGTGCTCCGTCAAGCGCGCATGGGCACCATGCGCATGGTGCCCATGCGCGCCACTTCGTCTTCGCGGTGCTATACTTTTTTGGTATTTAGTAATTAATCTTTTAGAAAGATTTTCTGTATGAAAGAACATATTAATAAGATGAGTCGTTTTTGTTCGAAGCCATCGCTTGGGCTTCTCATTATTCGTATTGCAGTCGGTGCGGTATTTCTTGCACATGGTTGGATGAAGATTGGCAACGTCGAGATGGTCTCCGGCATGCTCGGACACATGGGAGTTGTAGCACCAGGAGTATTCGGCCCGTTCATCGCATGGCTTGAGGTCATCGGCGGTCTCATGCTTATCTTCGGTGTGCTTACACGCGTAGCAGGAGCTGCCCTCGGCATCGAGATGCTCGTCGCGATTCTCCTCACGGGAATCAGTGCTGGATTCGGTCCTCATCAGATGGAGGTACTGCTTATGGCAGGATCATTCGGTATTGCACTCACAGGCTCCGGCAAATACGCGCTCTATCCTATGGAGTGTAAGGAGTGTACGGGAATGCTCTGTAAAGGGGACTGTAAATAGGAGGATTCCTTGCCACATACAAAACAAAAACACCTCCATTGCTGGAGGTGTTTTTGCGTCAGGAGAATTAAGAAATTCTGCTTACCTTGATCGCGTTAGGGCCTTTTGGGCTCTCGCCGACCTCAAAGCTGACCTTTTCCCCTTCGCGAAGTTCGTCGAACTTTACGTTGACGAGCTCATTGGAGTGGAAAAAGAGATCCTTCTGCTCTCCCTCGCGAGAGATAAACCCGAAACCCTTGTCGGTGAGACGGGCGATAGTTCCTTCTTGCATGTTGAGTTGATTTGTTTTGGATAATGCCTTTCCGATTGCCGAAGCCTTCGGGAAGGTATCAAGTCAGTATGCCGAGAGATGAAGATCGATCCTTGCTTATCTGGATCAGCTCTGTATTTGATTTGGCAATACTAGCATGGATGATTAATCTTGTCAATGAAGAACCTTTGACACTCATGCATTCTGATTGTAAGGTCACTCTCAGTCAACAACACGGTTCACAACATTTGGAGTATTCGTCATGAGCCAGACCACCTTTCGCTGCCCTTACGAAGTGAAGGCCCTTGAGGAGGGGGCTATCCTCTCTGTCCATCTTGAATGCAACCACGATGCGCGCATGCTGCAGTTCGCTCGTGCACTTAGTGGATTTTACAAAGAGCCGAGCCTGGTAGGACTGAGATTCGTCCTACCGCGTTCATTCCGCGATTCCTGTACGACACTACAATCCCTGATACTACAGGTGCTGCCATTTCAGTGCGAAGTTCTCGCCTCTGAGATTGACTACCGCTTCAGTCCGTATCTTCCGTATCACGGGTTTAATTTCACCGAAGATATCGAGCCTTCGGAGATCATGCCTGTGATGGGTGCATATGCGCTTTCTACTGCTATCTCAAATCTAGATGGAATCCGTTCTGCATCGGATGTGGCGGATTGGCTTCAGCGGACTTTCCAGCATTCAATGGCGGGTGGGGTGAAAAACCCTCAGCTGGTCATTCTGGAAAACCTGATGGGAAGCGGCAAACCGATACTGCGAATCACGCCGGGTTCACTGATGGTCGAGTATGATCGGAATCGCGCGAGCGACCCGTTACTCAACCGCAACCTCTTCAGTATTGTGAGGTGCCCGCTGTATCCGAAGGAATTCGGCCGACATAGCGAAGATCTTGAAATTGTCCTGACACGGGAAGCACACTTTGTAGCAGTCCCGACGCCGATACGGGAGAAGATTCGTCAACGGTCCAACGAAGTATTGGAGCAAGGCGGTGTCCACATCACGGATCGGGAAAATGACAAGCAGAATACCGGACTGTGGATCCCATAAGTTCTACCGCATACTCATCAGCACCTAGAGGAAGTTTCCTCTAGGTGTTCTTTTTTGTACCTACCTACTTCACCCGTATTACACCAATCTCCTCCACAATGAGCCCTTTTATCTCCATCATCGAAAGCAAGATATTTATCTCGTTAATTGGCATCTCGAGCGACTCCACGAGCTCATCGCGACTCAAGGGGCTCGCGAGTGTCTCGATTACTTTCATTTCGTCATCGGTCACATCTCCACGTAGTACTACACGCTTCTCTCGAGGTGCGAGGTGGAGTGCCTGGAGCAAGTCATCAACTGAAGTTATAGGTGTCGCACCTAATTTAAGAAACTGATGCACCCCCTTACTCTCGGCACTGAAGATTGATCCGGGGACCACGAGCAAGTCGCGATTGTATTCGGCGGCGAGCTTGGCAGTGATGAGACTGCCGGATTTTTCTTTGGCTTCTATCACGAGCGTCGCCTGGCAGATTCCTGCCATGATGCGATTGCGCTGGGGGAATGTGTAGTCAGTCGCCTTCATGTCGGGTTTGAATTCTGAAATGAGTGCACCCTCGTGTGCGATTATCTCGCGCGCAAGAGAAACATTGCCGCGCGGATAGAGCACGTCCCAATCTAGCCCCGAGCCAGGAACCGCAACGGTCGGAAGTCCTACATCAATTGCTGCTTTATGTGCGAGTGCATCAATACCAAAGGCGAGTCCGCTTACGATGACAATCGGATATCCGCGTAGACCTTCAATAAGATACTTAATGACGCGCTCACCGTAGGGAGTACATGCGCGACTACCGACTACTGCAAGCCATGTGTGTTCAAATGACGGAAGATTTCCACGCAGATATAATTGCTTCGGAGGATCGTTGATTTCCCGCAGGTGCGGCGGAAATCCAGAGGACCCCAGCTGTTTGAGTTCGACCCCCATAATGGTAGTATTGTAACACTATGTTGGACATTAAATTCATTCGCGACAACAAAGATGTAGTTATCGCCGGTGCCAAGAAAAAGCACATGGAAGTTGATATCAACGCACTTTTAGTGCTCGACGAAAAACGCCGCGAACTCCAACAATCAATTGATTTGAAACGCTCCGAGCAAAACGTCGCGTCCAATGCGATTGCAAGCGCGAAGTCCGACACCGAGCGCCAAGAAATCATCACGCGCATGCAGTCTCTCAAAGAGACTTTGAAGCTCGAGGAAGAATCGCTCCAAGCAGTCCTCAAGGATTGGCGCGCGCTCATGGTGCTCGTACCCAATGTCCCCGACATGTCGGTACCTGATGGAGAGTCTGATGCAGACAATCAAGAGGTCAAACAGTGGGGAAGTCTCTCGACATTCAATTTTGAAATTAAAAACCACGTCGACCTCATGCTCGAGAATGATATGGCCGACTTCGAGCGTGGTACCAAGGTCGCGGGCTTCCGCGGATATTTCCTCAAAGGCGACGGAGCACGATTACTCTGGACATTGGAGCGCTTCGTGCAGGATCGCTTCATGAATCGTGAAGGCTTCACGCCACTTATTGTGCCTTCGCTCCTGCGTCGCGAGCCATTCATCGGCACGGGCTACTTACCACAAAGTGAGGAGGACCTCTACAAGACTCAAGATGGCGAATACCTCGCTGGCACTGCCGAAGTGGGTGCTATGGGTATGTATATGGAAGAGACACTCGAGAAAAAAGATCTCCCGATTAAATTCTTTGCGTTTAGTCCGTGCTTCCGTCGCGAGGCGGGAAGTCATGGCAAAGATACGCGCGGCGTGTTTCGTATTCACGAATTTGTGAAATATGAGCAAGTCGTACTTTGTGAAGCCAATCACGAAGAGTCGGTGCGTCTTCACGAAGAGCTCACTCTCAATTCCGAAGCGCTTTTGCAAGAATTAAAATTGCCATATCATGTGGTCGTCAATTGCGGTGGTGACTTAGGATTGGGCCAGGTCAAGAAGTACGACATCGAAGCATGGATGCCGAGCGAGAAGCGCTACCGCGAGACGCACTCATCATCATACTTCCACGATTTTCAAACTCGTCGCCTCAATATCCGATACCGCGATGACGACGGCGCGCTCAAATTCGTCCATTCACTCAACAACACCGCGCTTGCCATGCCGCGCGTGCTTTGTCAGATTGTCGAAAACTACCAAAACCCGGATGGGTCGATAACGGTACCAGAAGTGTTGAGGGGTTATATGGGAAAAGATGTCATCCAAAAACCTCATTGATCTTCGTCCAGGAGCGAGCCGACCTGCACCGCAACCAGTTGAGTTCTCGCGTCCCAATCCACGTCCTCAGAAGCGGACTTCTGCTGTGCGCGTGCATCGCCGACGCTGGCGACTGGTCATTGCCTTTATGGTTATCTGTACCTGCTTACTGGCAGCGTATGCAGTGAGCTGGGCGTCTTACTTGCCCAAATATTCTGTACAAACAGTCACCATCTCTGGCAACGACGCAGTGCCCACCAAGCTTCTCTACGACTATGTCGAGTCACTCATTTATACTGGCGGACATCCATTTCTCTCCAAGAGTAATATCTTTCTCTACAATCCCAGTGCAATCGAGCGAGAAATCGTCGGATATTTTCCTCGCATCTCGCAGGCCACTGTGAGTCGTGCATCGCTTCTCGCAACGTCCGTCACGGTCACCGTGGATGAACGAGAGCCATATGCACTGTGGTGTGCCGATGCCGCGCAGAGCAATTGCTACCAAATGGATGAGACGGGATTCATCTTTGCACAAGTACCATCTGCACAAGTACCTTCATATACGGCGACGAGTAGCAGTGCGGTCAATGCATTCTTCTCCTCATCGCAGTCACGCGGATATGTGTTTGAAGGTGGCGTGGGTTCCAGTACCAGTACAAGTACAAGTACAGAAGCCCAAGACGCACAAAATCCGCAAAAGAACCCAATAGGACATACATTTGTCTCCGCGCACATGCCCGGCATCCTCACGCTTCTCAAGATGCTCGGTCAGGCAGGGTTTGCACCGCTGGGAGCGCGCGTGGACAGTGAGCAAGATTTCTCGGTCCCCATCACACAGGGTTTCTACGTGAAGGCTTCCTACGGTGAAGATCCTGAGCGCATCGTAAGTAATCTCCAGCTTGTGCTCTCATCTGACGCGCTTGCGGGGCACATCAACCAGCTCGAATACGTTGATTTGCGTTTCGGTGATCGTGTCTACTACAAGCTGCAGGGGGCAGATGAGGTGACGACCTCTTCGTCTTCATCATAGTTGTCCATCTCACGTAGAAGCATTCATATGGTATGGTGCCTAAACAAAATATATGAATAACTTTTGGAGCGCATTACCGCGACCGTTCTTTGTCCAGGCTCCCATGGAGGATGTGACCGACGCCGCATTTCGCGCACTCATCTCTAAGTATTCCAATGCCGCTCATGCTTCGTATGTATCGTTTACGGAGTTCACCTCAGCCGATGGGCTCGTGCTCGCGCCCGAAAAGGGTCAGCTATCATTGCGCAAGAAGCTCATTTTTACCGATGCCGAGCGGCCCATCGTAGCGCAACTCTTCTCCGCCTATCCTGAGCGTATGGAGCGCGCAGCGGCACTCGTTGCAGAGATGGGCTTTGATGGACTCGATATCAACATGGGCTGCCCCGACCGAGCGATAGAAAAAGGTCTCTGCGGTGCGGCGATGATCAAGAATCCCGCACTCGCCAAAGAAATGATTCGTGCGGCCAAGCGCGGTGCACCGAATTTGCCTATCTCGGTCAAGACCCGCATCGGCTACGCAACGAACGAAATCCCGACTTGGGTACCAACATTGCTCGAAGAGGGAATTGCCAACCTCACTATCCACGCTCGCACGCGCAACGAAATGTCGGAGGTCCCCGCGCGCTGGGAGCATGTGGCTGAAGCGGTCGCCATTCGCAATTCGATGGGAGTCGCGACCCGTATCACCGGCAATGGTGATGTGAAAGACATCAATGATGCGCGCGCGAAGATCGAAGCGACTGGATGCGACGGCGCCATGCTCGGGCGTGCCATCTACGGCAACCCATGGCTCTTTGCAGAACACATTCCCACACCGCATGAACGTGTGCAGGCACTCATCGAGCACCTCGGACTTTTTGATGAGCTGCTCTCTGAGATAGTGAGCTTCTCAACGATGAAGAAACATTTTAAGGCCTACATCTCAGGCTGGGATGATGCCAAAGACCTTCGCGTGCGCCTTATGGAGACCTCAAGCTGTGCGGAAGCGCAGAAAATATTGTCTGATATACTCAGCAGTATATGACCGGTAAGAAATCCCACGCGAGCGAAGGTACCGAACGCCACTCAACGCTCTATCGTACCTACCGCCCGAGTTCGTTTGCAGAAGTCCGCGGCCAAGAGCACATCGTAACGACGCTCGAGCGCTCCATCAAAGCCAACAAAATTGCCCATGCGTATCTCTTCTCTGGTGGTCGCGGCACGGGGAAGACCTCCGTCGCGCGCATCTTGGCAAAGTCTCTCGGTGTGAGTGACAAAGACCTCTACGAAATAGATGCCGCATCCAATCGTGGTATCGACGACATCCGCGAGCTGCGCGAAGGAGTCTATGCGATGCCATTTTCTTCGCCGTACAAGTTTTACATCATCGACGAGGCGCACATGCTCACCAAGGAAGCATGGAACGCACTTCTCAAGACCCTCGAAGAGCCACCGAGCCACTGTATCTTTGTGCTTGCAACGACCGAGCTCGATAAGGTGCCCGATACTATCCAGTCTCGCTGCGAGACCTACACCTTCAAACAACCAACGCGCGAAATGTTGGCGACTATGATAGGGGACGTGGCAAAAGCCGAAGGCTACTCACTCGAAGGTGCGGGAGCTGAGCTCATAGCACTTCTCGCGGAAGGCTCATTTCGCGATGGACTTTCCATTTTGCAAAAAGTTCTCTCGACTGCAGAGAATAAAAAGATTTCAATCGAAGATGTCGAAGCAGTCTCTGGCGCACCACGAGGCGAGCTTGTGCGAGAAATCATCCGCGGAATTGCTAAGCGCGACTCAGGTGCCGCACTCAAGGCTGTTCAAAAGGCACTCTCGGAAAATATGGATCCACGCACACTGACCAAACTCCTCATTCATCGTCTTCGCGTCGTGCTCCTCATGCGCTTTGCTCCTGAGCTTGTCGAATCCCTCGCAAGCGAGCTCTCCGAGGCCGACCTCGTCATGGCCAAAGAAATCACGAAGGACCCCGGCATCACCTCCGAGACACTGCGCGCGCTTCTCGAAGCCCACAGTCGCATGAACTACGCCGCCGTCCCACATCTACCCCTCGAGCTCGCCATCATCGACATCACATCCCCCAAATCAATCTAGCCTTGCACCAAAGAGTGCGTATTGATAGAGTCGTGGCAGCAAAGGTATTCGTTTGGAATGCCTATACTAGTCAAACCATGAAGGAGAGTAATCAGATGGCTACGGAAAGAACAGGGTCTACAAGAATTATGAGAGCAGTGGAGCCTGGGGTCATCGCGCTCCAGTACACTGATCGTTGGTCTGCGTTTGACCGTGGATCGAGTCCGCAGTTAATATCTGGTATTGGTGTATCGCGGTGTGCCTGTGCGGTGAAGTCGTTTAAGCTTGCTCATCAGGCGGGCCTCAGGACTCATTTCATCGAGCAGATAGATTACTCGACAATTCACGTGCAAGAGTTCTCGGTCCCAGGCCAAGAATCCCTTTCGGGTAAGGTGCATGGCCGTGTGCTGCCCCTTGAATGGGTTTGGCGAATGTTGGCAAAAGGTTCACTTCTCGAGCGTATCAACTCTGGCGAGATTGACCCTACTGCACTTGGCTTTCCTCCCAATACGAAAGTGACTGACGGGATGAAACTGCCTCGCATGATACTCGAATGCACAACCAAGTTCGAAGTCATCGACCGTCATCTCAATATCGCAGATGCTATGGAACTCGCTGGAATCAGCGATGAACAATTCGAGAATGTCTGGCTTCTTTTTGAGAAAATAGTCCAGGTTACCAACAAACGCTATGAGTCAGTGGGCTTTATTGTCCCTGATGGCAAGGGTGAGGCTGGTATGACTCCTGAAGGTGAACTTGTGCAGGTCGACGTGTTTGGAACTCAAGATGAGAACCGTATCATCGACGCAGTAACCGGTGAGCTCTACAGCAAAGACCTCATCAGAAACTATCTGAAGGAATTGCCTTGGAAGCGTGAACTCGACATGGCCAAGGTGGCGTATCGAAATGAGAAGTTAAAATGGCCTCCGTATCCGATACTTCCGCCCCCGCTAGTTGAACTTGTCTCTGAGCGATATGCTGAAGCTGCTCTGCGATATGATGCCGCTCAAATCTGATTGCACATCAAGAAAGGGCCCCGTAGTAATGCGGGGCCTTTTGTTTTAATAAGGCTTAGCAAGTGGGGGATTTTCTGGTATTCTCTGTGAGTGCTTTTCCCTTGGGGGATCGCCTGCCTGCGCAGGCAGGTCTAACGGTAGGCTCCCTGTTTGTCCAAGCGCTTTGAAATTGCGATTGGCAACAAACAGCAGCGCAAGCGAGCGAAGCGAGTCGCGGTCCGCAAGAGAAGCAAGATGTGAGAAGAGGGTAGGGTAGAAGTACAAAGAAAATAATTGGGGGATCGTCTAACGGTAGGACAGCAGCCTTTGAAGCTGCGTATCTTGGTTCGATTCCAAGTCCCCCAGCCAGTGATTTTTGCTCATAACAGAGCCATCGAAATTTGAGGGGGACTTGTACTATCGAACTGGTATACTTGTTTGCAAGGAACATGGAGAAAAAACCTACAACTAGACACAGGTCTTCGGTAGGCGATATCTTCGCTGTAAATTGTGAAAGTGGCGATAAACGATACCTTCAATTTATCGGTCGGGATAAAACCTTCTTTGGATTTGGTGGTGATGTCGTCAGAGTTTTTAAAAAAGCGTACGGATCTGATGAAAATCCCGATTTGAATGAGATTGCGGGTGATGATGTCGATTTTTATGCACATTTACACCACGTGACCGTGGGATTGAAACAAGGGCTTTGGGTACGTGTTGGAAATCTTAAATCTGAAATGGGTAATTTGAAACCAATATTTTATCAAGCACCTGCTGACTCTATAACACGACGAATAGTTGAATCAGTCTCAAGCAAAAAACCATCGTCCGAGTGGACTTTGTGGCAAATGGATGGGGAAAGCTGGGAGGGAACAGTGGAGGACATTTTTAAACACTCAGCTGATAAGGGTGGTGTGATGCCGCCTCAATGGATATATGATCGAATAAAGTTTGGTAAGTACCTAATATCCGACCCTACTTATATTCGATAATATAGTTCTAACATCGTCCCATACGGCCAGCTAACGTTTCTTAAATGAAAAAGGCGCATTGTATGCGCCTTAGTCCTGTTTATGCCGTAGTAAGAACTCCATCTCCTACGGATGCGGGAGACGGCAATCTTGATCGGATTCTGCGTCCTTGTTCGGTAAGTCTGTATTCTCTGTGTCGATTGCCACCTCTCCTTGCCAATATTTCCGGCGGTTCATCGCGCCACTGTGATTCAATTAGACCTTGAGATTCAAGGTGGTATAGGTGAGGATATAGAGTCCCTGAGGACGGCTCTTGTATTAACTCTCCCAGATCAGGCCAAATAAAAGAAATAATAGCTTTGATGATCTTTCGTCGACCTGCCTTCTTCCACGTTGCTCCGATTTCCTTTACCAACTCAGGGCCAGATTTCCATTGGTTGGCATGAAGGTGGCCTATCAACTCGGCACTAAATTTTGACATTTTCATTCTAGCTCTCCAATTCCTGTTACTCTAGACAGCACCCTAACATAGTTGCATAAAAGTTCCAACATCGTCCCAGGCCCCCAGCAATTGACATAATCGAGATTTATATTATACTAGCATCTAGTTTGTTTAGAAACCGTGGTGCATGGACTACGGTGTACTTTTGACATAACCCCCATGTATTAAAGTATTGAACAAGAGGAGAAAAAAATGTTCAAACGAATCTTAGGTTCATTCGTTGCCATTCTGGTATATGGGTGGATCAATACCATTCTTTCGCCTGTCTTGGCCGTAGTCAACGCAGACACTGCCGGGAAACAATTCGATGGTTCAAACGCAAGCTACATGCAGGCGGTCTGGACTTTTGGATTCACGTCTCTCGTCGGCCAACTACTGACACTTGGATTGCTACTCGTGCTTCTCTTGATCTGGTGGAAGTCACTCAAGGAACTCGTATCGCATCTCATGGTGCCAGCTTTGGTGCTTATCGCAAGTGCGGCAGGCATGTTGTCTTTGTCATCTGAAAAGAGCTATGCTTTTTTCAACTCGACTGACAAGACCGAATTCTTTCCCGTCAAACCAAACTGGTCGGCGTTTTGGATTCCTGGTCAAGGTGATGTAAAAAACAATCAAGCCCAGCTTAATTCTGAAGACTTCCTTTTCAAGAATAAAGTGCCGGCTCTGTATTTTCAAGTACCTCACCACAAACTCGCCGGTTCTGCTGGTAACAGTGTGTTCTCTGGATGGGATTATTATGTCCCAGACGGATTCTTGATTTTGGTTGATCGAACACCGTTCACTCACGAATGGGTGGACGCTACCGATCGCGGTTCATCTTCCCGCAAAGAAGGCTTTCCGTGTCAGTCGAAGGAAGGATTGAACATCACAGCGGGTGTTTCTATCGGTGCTGAAGTTTCTGAAGTAAATGCCGCCAAATTTCTCTATAACTTTGGTGTCGTAAGCGAAGGAGATGATCAGTTGACTGGCGATCCAGTTGCTGATGGTCCAAAGATCTTCAAATCGGTGCACTATGGTCGTAGTCTCCAGAATGTTATGGATGCTACCGGGCGCCGAATGATCCAAACGCTCGTTTGCAATGAAATCGGCAAACGGACTTTTGATCAAGCAAACGCCGAGCAGAATGAAATTATGGCCGCCGTTGATAAGGATGCGACGGACTACTTTACCAAGGTTGGCATCACCATCACCTTCATCGGGTGGGGTGACACGTTCAACTTTGACAAGGAAGTGCAAGATGCGGTAAATCGCAAATATATCGCGATTCAAGATGAAGACATCTCAAAGCGTCTCGAACCACACGCCGACATTCTGAAGGTCATTGCTATGTCACAGGCCATTCGAGCTTTCGGTGACAAATCTGACGGCAAGTTGCCCCAGACCTATGTTGGGCTGACACCTGATCTTCTGGCCATCTTTGGACAAATCACCGGATCCAAATCGGGCGCATCAGTTCCAGCAGCCGTTGTTCCTCTCAAATAAATCCAAGATTTTGGTATACCCGCAGAGTTCGCTCTGCGGGTATTTTGTTACATATTCCAACATCGTCCCACACCCCCAGCATTTGACAAAAATAGTAGAATCAGTATAGTCTAATTCGGTTCTTTGATATTCAATTTGCATTTGCCATAGCAGAAAGCAGCTCATCTCTGGGCCTCTGCCTGCTATGGCAAACTCTCAAGCATGAGAGAGTCCTCTGGCGCAAAAGCGAAGAAAGGTGTGTTGCTATGAACAGTGCGTCTGACTTTGGCCGTGACCACGGCCTTATACACGAAGCGGTTATCACTGGACGGAAGGCAGGATGGGGAGCCGAGGAATGGGCGTGGCTTGCCCACAACGAGGGCATGATGCGACAAATCCGCAACATTCATCTCGGTCACGCAGTCATCTCGGTGTCCAAAGATCTGATTGACCTTGATGCCGACCCGTTCGTCCCCGAAGGATGGAAGGTGGAGGAACACCAGAAAGGCGGCCAGTTCAAATGGGATGCCACCAAGGTGAAGCCCTATCTCTCCAAGAAGCAGCAGGGCGGCAAAAAGTTGGATGGCAACAAACTCCGCGAGGAACTGAAGGGTCAATCCGTCTACAATGCCAATGTTCTCGACTATCTGCTCGCCAACCCCGATTTCATTCCGGAAGAATGGAAAGGTACGGCGGTCTTTTTCTGGGGGACCATCTACCGCGTCTCACCGGACAAACTCTTCGTCCGCTGTCTGGTCTGTGACGGCGGCAAGTGGTTCCCGGGCGATATCTCGCTTTGCAGCGACTGGAGTTCCGTCTACACCGCTGCGGTAACCGCAAGTTGAGTTTGGTGCCTTAGGTCTCTTTTATTCCTTTGGCAATTTAATTTTTCCCCGCGCTAGTCTGAAATATGACAGCGCGGGGTTTTGTTTTGTTGCGATGTGGAGAGGCGTTTTCAAGGAATAACTAGAAACTATAAAAGTTCTAACATCGTCCCAGACCCCCAGCAAAAAGTTGCATTGTCCCATAATCTGTGTTATAAAGAGATTAGAATATAGGAAAGGACAATCCAAATGGTTGATGAATCTCAAAATAATTCACCAATGATCGAACGGTTCCTGAAGCTTGTTGAAGTATGTCGTAATCTGAAGGCAAAACAGCATATCTTTGCTGGCGTTGATTTTTTCATTACCGAAGACGGTAAAATTGCAGCTCGCACCCTAAAATCAGATGGCAATATACCCGGCGAAGTGTTCGATGCTGACAAAATCTTAAGAAACACTTCGCAAAAGTTGCAAGTGGTACGACATGGTCTCTCCACCAGCTTCGACATCTCATCCGAGGAATGGAACAACTCCAACATCGGCGCATTGTTAAAGTATCTGAGTGAGAAAATCCGTAAAGAGCTATACAAGAAGGAAGAGGCAGCAAAGTCTGGAGTGGAACCTCTGTATAACGTCTTCCATCATTATGATTTGACCAAGGTTTTAGCGGATATGGGTAAAGTAGTTCTCGATAAGAAGTTCTTGCGATTGTCCGCTCAACGACAATTCAAGGCATTGAATGAATTTGCAAGCAAGGCAATCAAGGAACTAGATCAAAGACGGATCAACTTGGCGATCGCCGCAGGTGCTGAGCTTATGATTCAGCTCGGAAATTTGTACAACTTGAAGCCTGGTGATCCTGAGGTGATTAAGCTCATTCATGGCATGGTTCCCAGTGTCGAACACCAAGTGTCGTTCATCAAGAATCATTAGCCATCTTAACTGTTCCCATTGTGAAAGACGCAGACTTTTCATTAGGTCTGCGTCTTTTTTACATTTAAATAAGAAGGAAACTTAGCAAAAAAGTTCTAACATCGTCCCAGACCCCCAGCTAATGAACTCGAAGTGGTAATATACTGTTATGCCTGATACATATATCGCATGTGCCATGTCTGCTTTGCCGAGAGCGGAATACGAATCATTTCGAGAGACCGTGCTTGCCGTGTGCGATGCAGTTGGTAGCACCGGGCGTAAACCGTATTCAGAACCATTTGAAAATCTGGAAACTGAATTCGATAATCCTGCTGATGCAATGAAGAAAAACTTCCAAGTACTCGACCAAGTCACATTGTTCGTACTTCTATATACAACGAAGGAGGCAACGAGCGCTCTCATCGAGCTCGGATATGCTATGAAGCGTGCAATTCCGATACTCGTTTTCGCAAAAGAGGGGATTAAACTCCCGTTTTATCTTCGACAAACAGATTTTCCAAGTAATCAGATACGAGTAATCCGTTTTTCAGAAGAGACTGGGCTACCACAGCTTGTTGCGGAAAACCTAAGGTAAGCCGTCCCAACTTCATCCCAGATCCCCAGCCAAGGAAATTCTGTTATAGTAAAAGTATGTCTGATCGTCATTTAACCAGAACTGCGGTCTTTATAATTCTAGAGCGTGACAACAAAGTATTCTTTCTGCGTCGAGCCAATACCGGATGGGCAGATGGATTACTCGTCATTCCTTCGGGGCATGTTGATAAGGGGTATCAACCTCGGGAAGCGGTGGTCAAAGAAGCAAAGGAAGAAGCTGGTGTTGATATCGCAATTGAGGATTTAGAGTTTGTACATGCCGATTTCAATCGTGACAAATACAGTAATTATTACTTCAGGGCACGAACGTGGACAGGTGAGCCTGTTATGGGAGAGCCACACCTTTCTAGTGAGGCATTGTGGATTGATAAGGACAATCTGCCAAAGGACATAACTCCTCAGCTAAAGAATATGTTTGCTCAAATCAAAAAGGGTTCCTACTACTCAGAAATCGAGGATACTAGCTGATTTTTCCGAAATAAGTTCTAACATCGTCCCAGACCCCCAGCTAACTACTTGGTAAGTAAATTGTAATGCAGTGCTTCAACTCCAGTTGAAAAAGATTTCGATTCAATCAATTCGAGATTAATGGGGAATTCATTCTCTGTAAAAAGTCGTTTGCCACTACCCAGAATTATTGGATTCACGTTGAGTCTATATTCATCAATAAGACCAAGACGCATAAATTCCTGAGCTAGCGTAGGACTCCCGAGCATGAGCATGTTCTTTCCGGGCCCAGCTTTTCTTTTCTGTATTTCTTCGAGAGGATCTCCCTTTAGAAATTCAGTGCCTCCCCAGTCAGAATGCGTGAGCGTATTTGAAAATACAATTTTTTGGGCAGCATTTGCCCAGACCGAGTAATTGATGTCATGGCGTGACGCATTCGGTTTGTTGGCAGCAGTGGGCCAATAGCCTTCCATCATTTTAAAAGTATTCTTGCCGTAGATAGCTGCGTCCGCATCTGCTGTTATGCTTTCAACATAGTCCCACATCTCATCACCGAGTTTAATCCAATTCATTTCGCCATTCGGGCCAGCTACATAGCCGTCGAGTGACATGTGTATTAAGAAGACAATCTTTCGCATGTAGTAATTATATACTACGTATTAAAGTTCTAACATCGTCCCAGACCCCAGCAAATATAGAAAGTGTTACTATTACGAAATGAAGGAGCTGAATGCAAGAGCGTTCGTGGGACTTATTGCGTTGTTGGTTGTTGTCTCCGCCGCTCTTTTTCTTTCTGCTTGGACTTTCAACTATTGGCAGGCCTGGGTCTTTCTCATAGTTTTTTTCGGCTCTGCATTTCTCATCACTGTCTATCTGATGAAGAACGATCCGAAGCTTTTAGAGAGGCGAGTGACCGCGGGCCCGCTCAACGAAAAGGAAAAGAGTCAGAAGATCATACAATTCATTGCGCAATTTGCATTTCTTCTCGTACTTATTTTCCCCGTACTCGATCATCGTTTTGCGTGGTCTGTGGCACCTGTGTACCTAACTATTATCGGAGACATTCTTATCATCATTGGTTTCTATATTGTATTTCTTGTGTTTAAGGAAAACACGCATACGTCTGCGCTGATAGAGGTGGAAACGGACCAGAAGGTCGTATCAACCGGCCCGTATGCGTTCGTGCGTCATCCCATGTACATTGGCGCGCTCATCTTGCTTCTTGGTACGCCGCTTGCGCTCGGCTCACTGTGGGGAGTGCTTACCATAATCCCCATTAGCGTCGTAATAATCTGGAGACTTCTTGATGAAGAAAGATTTTTATCCAAAAATTTAAAAGGGTACGAAAAATATAAAAAAGAAACGCATTATCGTTTAATTCCGTTTATATTCTAAAATCCTTCCAACATCGTCCCAAACCCCCAGCTAAGTTGAGCTAGCACGCGGCGCCCATGGGTCTTGGGCGCTCGAAGTGCTTTAGATTTTAATACTTTACTCTTTTTTGATATTGCGTTAGGGTTGGGTCAGATTTCAATTCGCAGAAACGGAGGAAGTAACATGAATGCAATTCAACAGCTCGAAGCCGCGGTGCGTACCGACTTTCCAAACGCGAGCTTCAATACCGATCCACCCCAAAACTCCGAGACCGGTTATTGGCATCTTGATATTACCAACGGAGACAATAGGGTCTTCGTCGAATGGAGACCCAATCATGGCTTCGGCGTCTCTTTCGATGGCGAAGAAGGT
>Ga0207933_1000149_pt1 | contig 71745 bp, 29 predicted proteins | sample NGESurdeep092012_4_FD_184488 | JGI IMG/M metagenome (GOLD analysis project Ga0207933, IMG submission 184488) | Arctic peat soil microbial communities from Barrow, Alaska - NGEE Surface sample F53-3 deep-092012 (SPAdes) | ecosystem: Environmental > Terrestrial > Soil > Wetlands > Peat ...
CGCGCCTCCAGCGACGAAGCGGCAGCGAACGACAAGCCCGCCAGCGTGGCCAAAGCACAGCCTCCCGTAGAAACAACCCGGACGGCAGAGACAACCCGGAGACCCCAGGCGCCGACGCCGGCAGTAACTAAAAAGTCACGCGCGGTTCCCGTCAAAAAATCAAAACCATCATGAAAAAGACCACCTACTTATTTGGGGTCGCCTCCGGTGTGGCGGTGGCGAGTGCCTGGAGATTCCTGTTTAAGGAAAGCGTGAAAGCGGGAGTTAAAGCCGGCCGCGTGATCCGCCGCGTTTCGGCGCAGGCAATGGAAGAAATGGAAGATGCGAACGCCGAGGCTCTCGACGAACTGGCGCACCAGGACAGCAAGTCGCACCGGGACAGCAAGTCAAGGCAGTGACTGGGCGAGGGCGCGGGCGAAAGCCGGACGAACCGGCCGTGCATGTCCGCTCGGCGGTTCCTGGCCGGGAACGATGGGACGTGGACGCGATTGCCGGGAACCCCGAGCGGGCGCGGCAATTGCAGGCGGCCCTCGCGAGTTATCCGGGGGTACGGGAAGCTCAGGCCAATCCTCTCTCGGGCCGCGTGCTGGTGGTTTTCGACCCGGGCCCGCCCAAACTCAATGTCGGCGCGCTGATCCTCGATACCCTCAGGCATTTGCCCCGTCTTTCCGCTCTCGCTCCCGTCAGCCGTTCTTCGAACGCTAACCTCTATCGGATACTCAAAACCTCGCTGCCGGAAAGGAAGCAGCTGGGCGGCGCGATTTTCTTTTCGCTTCTCAGCTTTTCCATTCATTTCTGCGAAGGCTTGTTCGTGGTTTCCACCATCAGAAGCCGCGGCCGGATTGCGACGAGCGATCAGCCCAGCGCAAAACCGTTATCCGTCACGTCCGTCGCCCTGGTCAGCGTGCTGCTCAATACGGCCGACACGTGGGCGCGGTATGAGCGGTTGAGGCGCTGGCGGCAAGTCGGCCTCGCCACTCAGCAGAAACTCCGAAGCCGCCTGATCGCACGGGTGGGCGATGCGGACCTGTCGTTTTTCGATACTCATTCCACCGGCGCGCTGATGAACCTGATCGCCCAGGATACGGGAAGCATCGAGGAGTTTGTCGAACGTGGCTGCGAAATGGCCGTGGACAAGACCCTCACCGCAATCGTCTCCGGAGCCATTCTGATCAGTGCTTCTCCCAGACTCGCGGCTCTGAGTTGTCTTCCGCTTTTGCCGCTCCTGCTGATGCCCCGCGTGCTGGGGCGCAGGACGGCCCTGGCCTACGCCCGCCGCGCCCAAATGAAGGCGCAGTTCAGCGAGGCGCTCGAAAACAGTCTTGCCGGAATAGTGGACGTAAAAAGCTTCACCGCGGAACACGAAGAGCGGCGCCGGCTGGATAACTGCGATCGCGCGCTGGCCGAGGCTTCGGACGAGTCCGGCACGGTGTGGGCGCTGCAAACCGGAATCGGCCGCGGTGTCTATTCGGTCGGCATGTCCATCAACTCCGCGTATGGCGGCGACCTTCTGGCGGAAGGCAAGCTGACGCAGCTGCAATATCTGAGGGCCGTGTATATGTTCCCCCGGCTGATGGATTCGATCGACGGGATGTCGGAAGTGCAGCGCCTCTACCGGGACGCCTGCGCCTCCGCCGACCGCCTGTCGGAGGTGCTGGACCGGAAACCGAAAATCCACGGAGGGCCCGTGCGTAGGTCTCGCCGGGAATTCACGGGCGAAGTGGCTTTCGATAACGTCACCTTCGGTTATTCGCCCGGCGTCAAGGTGCTGCGGAACGTTTCGTTTGAATTGCGTCCGGGCGAAACGCTGGGGATTGTCGGACGGACCGGGTCGGGAAAGAGCACGTTGTTGCGCCTCCTGATGCGGTTTTATGACGTCGAGGAAGGCCGGATTCTGGTCGATGGCCGCGATATTCGCGAGTTCAATCTGAGGGATTTGCGCTCGGCCGTCGGCCTTGTCAGTCAGGACGTGTATCTGTTCCAGGGCACCGTTCGCGATAACGTCCTCTATGGCCAGCCGCGCGCCTCGGACGATGAAGTGATGGAAGCGCTGCGGGAAGCCGGAGGCGAGGAACTTCTCCAGACCCTTCCCGGCGGTCTGCAAGCCCAGGTGGGTGAGCGGGGCCGCAAACTATCGGGCGGCGAAAGGCAGCGAATCGCCATCGCCAGAGCGCTTTTAAAGGGTGCCCCCGTGCTGGCCCTCGATGAAGTGACCTCTCATCTCGATTATGAGACCGAGGCAGCGGTTCAGCGGTCCGTCCGCCGCGTCACCATGGATCGCAGCCTCATCACGGTAGCGCACCGTTTGTCCACTATTCGCGATTCCGACAAGATTCTCGTGCTCGAAAAAGGCCGGATTCACGAGGCCGGGAAACATGCGGATTTGATCGCCGCGGGAGGCGTTTACGCCGCGCTCTGGCGGCTTCAAACCGGCGAGCTGGAGGTCCAATGACTGGAATCTCACTCTTTATCGCGAGCGGTCCCGCAATAGTTTCAATTATCTGATCTGCAGGCAGGAAATTGCAGTATAATTCGGAATCGTCTTTTAATACTTTGGAGCGAATGGGATGAACGAGTTGACCGGACTCTCAAACGGCGGAATTCTCTCCATCGTCGGCAATACACCATTAGTCAGGCTGACTCAGATCTTTCCCGATCTGCACTTTAATCTGCATGCCAAGCTCGAAATGCTGAACCCCGGCGGCAGCATTAAAGACCGCACGGCAATGTCCCTCCTGCGCGAGGCGTGGGAGCAGGGGTCCATCGATTCGAACAGCACGATAATCGAATCCAGTTCCGGGAATCTTGGAATCGGCATTGCGCAGATTTGCGCCTTTATGGGATTGCGTTTCATCTGCGTTGTGGACAGCCGGACGACGCAAACGAACCTGAAGGTGATGCAGGCTTACGGCGCCGAGATCGATTTGATACGCGATTGCGATGCCCCGGGGGGCGACCTGCTGAACGCCCGGATCGCGCGGGTTAAATACCTGTGCTCGACGATTTCCGGCAGTTTCTGGCCGAATCAATACGCCAATCCGGCAAATGCGCGAGCCCATCTGGTCACCATGCGGGAAATTTACGAAAGCCTCAACGGCGAGGTCGATTATTTGTTCGCGGCCACCAGCACCTGCGGCACTCTGCGCGGCTGCTCGGAGTTCGTTACGGCCCAGGGCGGGGACACGAAGATCATCGCCGTGGACGCGGTGGGAAGCGTCATTTTTGGCGGTCCCAAAGGACGGCGCCTCATTCCGGGGCATGGCGCGTCCCGGGTCCCGGAACTTTACAGGCCCGGTCTCGAATACCAGCACATCAACGTGACCGATCTCGATTGCGTCACCGGCTGTTACCGTCTGCTGCGGCGGGAGGCCATTTTCGCGGGCGGCTCTTCGGGCGGAGTGGTCTCCGCGATTGCCGCCATGCGCGACGGAATTCCGGCCGGCGCCAATTGCGTGGCGATTCTCTGCGACCGCGGTGAGCGGTATATGGATACTGTGTACTCGCCCAAATGGGTTGCCGGAACGTTCGGCGACGTCGAAGGCCTTTACGATCGGCCCGCGCGCGCGGAACGGGATCCGCAAACCGCCGGGCACACAATTGCGGCTTATGGTGGAATCTAACCTTCTTCTGCTCCGGGGAGCAGACATTATACGGCTGTTCGAAGATCGCGAACGCGACATTGTGGAGACCGTCCGGGCGGCCTACACGGTGAAAGAATCCGGGGCCTGCAGTCTTCCGAACTGTGAATACCTGCGCTTTCCGAATAACCCCGCGGACCGGATTATCCCCAAACCGGCGTATCTGGGCGGAAATTTTCAGGCTGCCGGCATCAAATGGATCGCTTCGTTTCCCGGTAATCTTTCGACCGGCATGGAAAGGGCTTCGGCCACTTTAATCCTGAACTCGATCGAAACCGGACTCGCCGAAGCCATCATGGAAAGCTCGGTGATCAACTCTTACCGGACCGCGGCTAGCGCGGCGCTGGCGGCAGGCATTCTTCATGCAGGGAAGCCCGCTGTCACGGCGGGCATAATGGGCTGCGGCGCGATCAATTTCGAAATCCTGCGGTTTCTTTTATGCGAGCGGCCGGACATCGAAAACATTCTGATTTGCGACGCCGACCCGTTCCGCGCCGAGCAATTCCGCGTGAATTGCGCTTCGTTCTGCGGCGGCCGGAGCCTGACGATAACGGGAGAGGGAGCGGATCTTTTCCGGCGCGCGGATATCGTTTCCATTGCGACCAACGCGAGCACCCCCCATCTCGACGGCTTCGAGGGGCGCGCGGACGACCTGACCGTTCTTCACGTCTCTCTCCGGGATTTTGCTCCGGAAGCCATTCTGGCGGCGGACAACGTGGTGGACGATATCGAGCATGTGTGCACCAACAACACTTCGCTCGACCTGGCCGCTCGCATCGGCGGCAATCGTGAGTTCATCCGCGCGACGCTGGGCTCGATCCTGCTGGGAAAGGACCAAGCCCGGGCGGGCGGCAAACCCGTCGTATTCAGTCCCTTCGGTCTGGGGATTCTGGATATCGCGCTTGCCTGTCTCGCCCGCACCCTGGCGCGCGAACAGAGAGTGGGCATTCAGGTTGAGGATTTCCTTCCGGTGCCATGGACTCAGCGGGCCTATGGAGAGATGAAGCAATGAAACATTGGGCAGGATTTGCCCCTATTGAGGGAATCTGAGAGGAATTTCATATATTGCCGGAGGCGGGCTCCAATTCGGAATTTGTTACGGTGACGCAACTGCTGCGGGTCCGCGCGGAGCGTTCCCCGGGCCGGACCGCGTTCGTCTTTCTCGAAAATGGGGAGCGTGAGTCCGGCCGTCTGACATTCGCTCAGCTCGACGAACGGGCACGCCAGATTGCCGCCCGATTACAGTTGGCCACCCGCCCCGGTGCCCGCGCCATATTGCTTTACCCGCCCGGTCTGGATTTCATCTGCGCGTGGACGGGGTGTCTTTACGCGGGCGTGATCGCGGTACCCGCTTACCCGCCGAGACAGAACCGGTCGCTCGACCGGCTGCGGGCCATTATCGAAGATTCCACCCCCGCGATTGCGTTGACGGACGCAGCCACGCTCGCGGGCCTGGAGCGGCGTTCCGGCGGCTATTCGGAAACCCTGCAACTCGAATTGATCCCGACGGACCGCGCGCTCGGCACCTCGGCGGCAGATCTGGCGATGCCGGATATCGGGCCGGATACTCTGGCGCTCTTGCAATACACATCCGGTTCGACCGGGACCCCCAGGGGCGTAACCATCACCCACCGCAACATTCTGGGCAACATGGAGGCTCTCAAAGCCGCAACGCTGCAGGATGAGACCTGTGTCTTCGTCGGATGGCTCCCGCTTTTCCATGACATGGGGCTGTTTGGGCACGTCCTGCAACCGCTCCACCTGGGAGCGGTGTCGGTGCTGATGGAGCCCGCCGCATTTGTTCAAAAGCCGGCCCGCTGGCTACAGGCCATCACAAAATATCGCGGCACTTCGAGCGCAAGCCCCGATTCGGCGTTCGATCTTTGCACCCGGAAAATATCGGACGCGGACAAAGCGGGCCTCGACCTGAGCACCTGGCGCGTTGCGTTCAATGGCGCGGAGCCGGTTCGCCCCGGCACGATCGAACGCTTCTCCGACGCGTTTGCGTGCCGGGGATTCCGGGCGCAAACCATGTATCCCGTCTATGGTCTGGCCGAAGCGACGTTGTTCGTAACGGGCTGCCCGTCCGGATCGCCGCCCGTCCTGAAAACCGTGGATGCCGACCTCCTGGGCCAGGGCACCGTAAGGGAGCTGCCGCCGGAAAGCACCGGGCGAAAGCGGCAGGCGCTGGTCTCCTGCGGCCGCCCCTGGGCCGGACACCGGGTTCGTATCGTAAACCCTGAAACCGGTGTGCCCTGCGGCCCCGGCCAGGTCGGAGAGATCTGGATCTCCGGGCCCAGCATCGCCTGGGGCTACTGGAACCGGGACGAGGAATCGGAGCGGACGTTTCAAGCCCGGCTTGCGGATAGCGAAGAGCGCTATTTACGCACCGGCGATCTCGGCTTTCTCGATGATAATGACCTTTTTGTGGCCGGCCGCCTGAAGGACCTCATCATTGTCGCCGGGCGTAATCTGTATCCTCAGGATCTGGAAGAAACGGCTGAAGAGAGCCATCCGGCGCTGGTCCGTAATGCCTCGGCTGCATTCTCCGTGGAAATCGACGAACGGGAACTGGTCGTCGTGGTGTGCGAAGTCCGCCGTCAGGAACTGCGCAATCTCGACGTGGAATCGGTTACCGCGTCGATCCGTCGCGCGGTCTCGGAGGAGCATGATGTCGAGTTGCATGCCGTGCTCCTGCTGAAGACCTCGACCGTTCCGCGCACTTCAAGCGGAAAGATTCAGCGAAGCCGCAGCCGTCTCGCCTTTCTGAACGGCGAAGGACTTGAAATCGTGGGCGAGTGGCGCAAACCCGCCGTGCCCCGGTCGTCGCCGCAACGCACCGGCGATGTCACGAACTGGCTCATCGAACGGATCTCGCGGCGGGCGGGAGTGCCCGCGGGGAGCCTGGACCTTCACGAGCCATTCAGTTCCTACGGGCTGGGTTCGCTCGACGCCATCGAGCTTTCGGGCGCATTGCAGGAGTGGCTCGGGCGCCCGTTGTCCCCGACTCTCGTCTACGATTTTCCGAGCATCCACTTACTCGCCCGGCACCTCACGGGTTCGGATTCCGACGCCGCTATCCGAGAAACCGCACAGGGGGCGGGCGATCGCACCATCGCGGTTATTGGCATCGGCTGCCGTTTCCCCGGTGCGGATAACCCGGAGGAGTTCTGGCGTCTGCTCGCGGAAGGCCGCGAAGCCGTCTCGCTCAAGCATGTGGATGAGTTCGACGCCGATTTCTTCGGCATCAATGCTCGGGAAGCGGAAGCAATGGACCCGCAGCAAAGGCTGCTTCTCGAAGTGGCCTGGGAGACTCTCGAAAACGCCTGCATTCCTCCGCGCAGCCTCGCCGGCAGCAGGACCGCGGTCGCCATTGGAATCAGCAACTCCGATTACATCCGCCTGGCCGAAGGCGAGTCGGCGACCGGACCTTACGTTGCCACCGGCAATGCACTGAGCGTGGCCGCCAACCGCATTTCTTACCTGTTCGATTTACGTGGACCGAGCTGGGCCGTTGACACCGCCTGTTCCTCGTCTCTGGTCGCCATTCACCAGGCGCGCCGCGCGCTCCTGAGCAACGAGTGCGACGCGGCGCTGGCGGGCGGCGTCAACCTGATTCTCGCGCCGGAATTGAGCGAGGCCTTCACGCGTTCCGGAATGCTTTCGCCGGATGGCTGCTGCAAAGCGTTCGACGCGGGCGCGAACGGATACGCGCGGGGCGAGGGAGTGGGGATGGTGCTGCTCAAGCGCCTTGGCGACGCTCTCCAGGCGGGCGATAACATTCTTGCAACCATTCGCGGCTCCGCCGTCAATCAGGATGGCCGCAGCAACGGGCTGACCGCGCCCAACGGACCGGCGCAGCAGGCGGTGATACGTGAAGCTTTGCGGGATGCCGGCGTCGAGCCCCGTGAAATCGGTTACGTGGAGGCACACGGAACGGGCACGCCGCTGGGCGATCCCATTGAGATGAACGCGCTCGTGTCCGTGCTGAACCAGAACCGGACGGCTGCCGACATTTGCCTCGTTGCCTCGGTCAAGACGAACATTGGCCATCTGGAATCCGCCGCAGGCATCGCGAGCTTCATTAAGGTGGCGCTCGCGCTCCAGCATCGCGAGATCCCGGCTCATCTTCACTATGAGACATTGAATCCTCATATTGCGCTTGAGAATACGCCGTTTCGCATTCCCACGAACACCACGCCATGGACCGCCGCGGATGGCGCAAGGCTGGCCGGCGTCAGTTCCTTCGGCTTCGGGGGAACCAACGCGCATGTGATTCTGGGCGAAGCGCCGCAACGTGCCAATGTCCCCGCTCCGGCACAAGACCGTCCCCTGACCGTGGTCATCTCGGCACGCACGCCCGAAGCGCTCGTGGCGCTCGCCCGTTCCTATGCAACCTGGATCGATATCCACCCGGATGCACGCCTCGAAGATGTAGCCTTCTCGCTTAACACCGGGCGTTCGCAGTTCGCCGAGCGAGCCGCAATTACCGCCACGAACCTCGAAGAATTCCGCGCGAAACTCCTGTCCGGCGCTATAGATTCTGGCGTCCACGTAGTCGATTACGGCCACTATCCGCGCCGTCTGGCGCTTCCGACCTATCCGTTCGAACGGCGCCGCTACTGGATGACGCCGCCGGAGGGCTCGCATCCGTTATTGGGACGGCGCATGGAGCAACAGGCGCACCTTCCCTCCACGTGGACGTGGGAATCCCAATTGGACGGCCCAGCCTCCGCTTTCCTCAGCGGTCATCGCCTGATGGGTTCGCCGGTGCTGCCTTATTCGGCTTATATAGAGATGGCGCTTTCCGCCGCCTCTCAAGCGGGCAGCGGCAACTATTCCGCAGTGACCGATCTTGCCCTGCACCACCCTCTGTTCCTGCGCGACCGCGAGACCCGGACCGTGCAGACCGTGCTAGCCCGCAACAGCGGAGGCCACCTGTCGTTTGCCGTGTACAGCCGCACGGGGGAATCGAAATGGCAGTTGTGCGCCAGCGCCGCGATCCGCGAGCCATCGGGGAGCCGCGCATGAAATTCGGCCTGATGTTTTTCGCAAGCAGCGAAGAGGCGCTCTCGGGCAACAAATACCGCGTCGTTATGGAAAGCGCGCGCTTCGCCGACGAGAACGGATTCGCGAGCGTATGGTTGCCGGAACGGCATTTCACGGAACTCGGATCGTTGTATCCGAACCCCGCCGTGTTGCATGCGGCGCTCGCCGCTTCCACCAGCCGGGTGCGGTTGCTGGCCGGAAGCGTGGTCGCGCCTCTGCACCACCCCATTCGCATCGCCGAAGAATGGTCGATGGTCGACAATCTTTCGAACGGGCGGGTGGGGATTTCGTTCGCATCGGGCTGGAACCCTGACGATTTCGCTTTCTGCCCCGAGAAGTATGCCAGCCGGCAGGACGAAATGTTCGCCGGTATAGAGACCGTGCAGCACCTGTGGCGCGGAGGGACCATCGAAGCGGCGAGCGGCAACGGTAATTCGATCCGGCTCCGAATCTACCCGACCCCGGTGCAGCGCGAACTGCCCACCTGGCTCACCGCCGCAGGAAATCCCAAAACGTTCGCGCGGGCGGGCGAGATGGGTGCGAATCTTCTGACCCACCTGCTCGATCAGGATGAAGACCAGCTCAAACACAAGATCGGGCTCTATCGCGAAGCCCGCGCGAGGCACGGCTGGGATCCCAAAACCGCGACGGTTACGGTGATGCTCCACACCTTTGTGGGCAAGGATGCCGCGCTGGTGCGCGAACAGGCCAGGGCGCCGTTTTGCAATTACATCCGCGGCAACATCGGATTGTTGAACGGGCTGGCCCAGAGCCGCGGGCAGCAGGTGGATGTGCGGTCGATGCCCGCACGTGAGCTGGACGATTTCGTTCAGTTCCTTTACGAGCGGTTCGCCCAATCGCGCGGTTTGATAGGAACTCCGGAGAGTTGTCTCGCTCTGGTCGGGAGGCTGGAAGCGATCGGGGTCGACGAGATTGCCTGTCTGCTCGATTTCGGACCTTCCGTCGATCTGATTCTGGAGAATCTGCCGCATTTGCTCCGGTTGCAGGATTTGTATCGGGCGAAGACGGCAACCCCGCACGTTCGCTTCGACCCCGCCGCCGTGCAGGCGCGCTGCGCGGAGCGGATTTCAGGCGCGGAGTTCAACGAAGAAATGCGCCGCTTCGGAATTCAGATCGAAGGCGACTTCCTGGGCGTGAAGCAGGTCTGGCGGCGGCCGGGCGAGGCTCTCGGGCAAATCGACGGAGCTTCATCCGGAGAGTTCGCCGTGCATCCCGCATTCCTCGATGCCTGCAGCCGCCTCCTCGCCGCCGCCATCGACCGGAATACGATCGATTCCGGCGCCTTTTATCTTCCGAGCGGATTGGGTTCGTTTTGTATTCTCCACCCGCCCGAGACCGGAGATGCCTGGAGCCATGCCATCCTGCGCCCTTCGGCGGACGGCAGCAGCTTCGAAGGCGATGTGAGAGTTTACGACCTCGCAGGGCGCATTCTGATCGAAATCGAAGGCTTGCGTTTGCAGCGAGTCGACTCCGGCGAGAAAACGCAGGATTTCGCACCGGTGCTCTATCGCCGGGCGTGGAAACAGCTCGACCCCGCCCCCCAAACCGAAGCCGCGGCACCTGGCGAATGGCTGATCCTGGACGACCGCGGAGGCCTCGGCGCACGAGTGGCCGCGCTCCTCGAAAAATCGGGAAATCTCTGTACCGTAATTACTGTCGGCGAACCGCTCCCTCATCGGGAGTATCCGTGGAAAGGCGTCCTTCACTTCGGGGGCATGGATCGCGTTCTCGAACTCGTCAAGGGGCTCGGCCAGTCGCGCCTTTGGCTGGTTACGAGTGGCGCAATGCCGGTTCTCGACGGCGAAGCGCCCGCTGTCGCGCAAGCTCCCCTGTGGGGACTTGGCCGTGCAGTCGCGGTTGAGCACCCCGCCAGCTGGGGCGGCCTCATCGATCTGGATCCCGGGGATCTGTCGGCTGCAAACATCGTCCAGGCCGTCCAGGCATCCGGACACGAAGACATGGTCGCCTTCCGGCAGGGCCGGCGTTACGTAGCGCGAATCGTGCGCGACGATAGCCCGCCCGCAGGCACACCCCGCGTCCGCTTCGAAAAGGACGCAACCTACCTGATTACCGGCGGCACGGGTGGGCTCGGTGCGCGCCTGACTTCCTGGCTGCTCGCCCGGGGCGCGGGCCATATAGCCCTGCTGGGACGCAGCGTGCCGGATCGCAAGCTGGAACCCGGAGTTCGTTTTTTCAAGGCCGATGTTTCGAGTTACGAAGACACGGCGGAAGCCCTGCGCGAAATCGGCCAGACCATGCCTCCGCTCAAAGGCATCTTCCACCTCGCGGGTGTTCTCGACGATGCATTGCTGGTGGATCAGGACGCGGAGCGCTTCCACCGGGCAGGAACCGCCAAAATCGACGGAGCCTGGCATTTGCATCAACTCACGGCCGAGATCCCGCTCGATCGTTTCGTGATGTTTTCCTCGATGGCATCCCTCATTACCATGCCGGGGCAGGGAAACTACGCGGCGGCCAACAGCTTTCTCGATGCGCTGGCCCATCTGCGGCGCGCCGAAGGCAAAGCAGGTCTGAGCGTTAACTGGGGGCCGTGGGCCGAAATCGGACACGCGGCAACCGAATACGGCAGGCGGGCGCATGAACGCCTGGCAACACTGGGCGTCGATCCCCTGCCCCCGGAATTCGCCCTGGCCGCGCTCGAGTCTCTGATGCAACGGGGCGCGACCCAGGCCGGCGTTGCCCAGGTGAATTGGGTTCGTCTTTTCGAGGCCGATCCCGCCGCGGCCGCAGCGCCTCTGTTGTCCGAATTTTCCCAGCCCGGAAATGAGCCTGCCCCACAGGAAACGAAACTGGCCGCCGATTTGCGATCCTGCGCGCCGGGCAATCGGCGGGACTTCGTGGTGTCGGTTCTTGCGGGCATGCTGGCTGAGGTTCTCCGGCTCCCCGATAAGAGTTCCATTGCTCGTGGACGGTCGTTATTCGATCTCGGTCTGGATTCGATTCTGGCGCTCGAACTGACCAGCCGCATCTCCGCGGGATTCGGCAGGCCATTCCGGGCGACCCTGTTTTTCACTCACCCCACGCTCGAAGCGATAACGGATCACATTCTGCACGAGCTGGAGCTGACGGATAATACCGAGGAACTCAGCGAAGACGAGCTTTCGGAACTGATCGCGCAGGAGATCGGCCGCGCATGAGTCCCAAAGGCACCGCCGCTCTGTCTGCCGCGCTCGAAGAGCTGCGCCAGCGCCGCGCGGAGATCAAGGCCCTTCGCGCCGAACGAAACGAACCCATTGCGGTCATCGGGATGGCCTGCCGGTTCCCTGGCGGCAGCGATACGCCTCAGGCGTTCTGGAAGTTGCTCGACGAAGGCCGCGACGCCGTGACGGAAGTCCCGCGCGACCGCTGGGATATTGACCGCTATTACGATCCGGACCCCGCAAAGCCGGGCAAGATGGCGACCCGGTTCGGCGCTTTTCTTGAAGACGTGAATGGGTTCGATTCTTCGTTTTTCAATATTTCACCCCGGGAGGCGCTCTTTCTCGATCCACAGCAAAGGCTGCTGCTGGAGGTGTCCTGGGAAGCACTCGAAAATGCGAATCTCGCCCCGGGCCGGTTGCAGCAATCGGCCACCGGCGTCTACGTGGGGATCACCTGTTTCGATCACGCCATCCAGATCGCGGGCCTGCACGAACAGTCGAGCAGTTACGTCGGCACGGGCAGCGCGCTGAACATGGCGGCGGGACGCCTTTCTTTCGTGCTGGGCTTCACCGGTCCGAGCATGGCTGTCGATACGGCCTGCTCTTCTTCGCTGGTCTGTCTTCACCTTGCCTGCGATAGTCTCCGCTCGCGCGAGAGCCGGATGGCGCTGGCGGGCGGCATCAACCTGATGCTGTCTCCCGATGTCATGGTCAGTTTCTCGCAGGCCCGCATGCTGGCGCCCGACGGACGCTGTAAAACCTTCGATGCGGCGGCGGATGGCTATGTTCGCGGAGAAGGTTGCGGCATGGTGGTGCTGAAGCGCCTTTCGGATGCGCTGACGGATGGGGACCGCATCGCGGGTCTCATCCGAGGAACGGCGGTCGATCACGGCGGCGCGGGCGGCGGTCTCACTGTTCCGAGCCGCGCTTCGCAGGAACGCGCTATCCGCCGCGCGCAGGAACAGGCGAGCGTCACCCCGTCCGAAATCGCCTACGTCGAGGCCCACGGCACCGGCACTTCGCTGGGCGATCCCATCGAAATAGAAGCCCTGGCGGCGGTGTTCGCCGGCCAGCCGCTCATCGCAGGATCGGTCAAAACGAACATCGGGCATCTGGAATCGGCCTCCGGGATGGCGGGCCTTATCAAGATTCTGCTTTCGTTCGAACATGAAACGATTCCCGCTCATCTTCATATGGTCCGGCCCAATCCGCATACGCCGTGGAGCGAGATTTCAGTTCGCATCGCGGATAAACCGGTCGCGTGGCCGCGCGGAACCCTGAAGCGGCTTGCCGGTTTGAGCGCGTTCGGCTTCAGTGGCACGAATGCTCATGCGGTCATCGAAGAGCCTCCCGTTGCACCTGTGCGGGAAGCAGGCCGTTCGCTGCTCACCATATCGGCGAAGTCGGAACCGGCGCTGGCATCGCTCGCTCGCCGTTACGAAGCGTGCCTCTCGACCGCCCCGGCTGGGGAACATTCCGCAATTTGCCGCGCGGCCGCAGTGGGACGCGATCATTTCTCTTACCGGCTGGCGCGCGTCGGCCGCACAACATTCACCGGAAGAATTCGAACCGGCCAGACGGCGCTGCGAACGGCTTTCATTTTCAGTGGCCGGGGAACGCGCTTTGCGCGTGAACTTTGCGACACCGAACCCGTGTTCCGGCAAAATTTCGACCGGTGCCCTGGCTCCGAAGCCTTCGCCGTGGACTATGCGTGGGCGGAATTGTGGAAATCGTGGGGGGTGCGTCCTGCCACTCTTTGCGGAACGGGCATTGGCGAATACGTTGCCGCCTGCCAGGCGCAGGTGATGAGCCTCGAAGATGCGCTGCATCTCGCCGCCGCTGCCCGATCGAACGAGGAGGACTTTCGCCGCGTGTTGAGCACGGTCCGCCTTTCGCTTCCCGCCATCACGCTGGTTTCGGGTTACCTCGAAGCACAGGTCTCGAAGGAAGTGCTCGATCCCGAATACTGGGTACGCGGACGCACCGCGCCATCGAATCGCCCGAAATCGCTCGCCGTGGATGCGGTGATCCCATCGCCGCGAGCAGGCAAAGCGCTGGAGCGGGGCGTCGCGTGGCTCTACGCCAAAGGCCTGGATTTCGATTGGCCGGCGTTCTTTTCCGCGCCCGCGCAGCCATCGGTGACGCTCCCGAACTACCCTTTCGAGCGTCAGCGATTCCGGCTGGAGACTCCCGGAACGTCTCGTGTCCCGGAGTGGTTTTACCAGGTCCGCTGGGATCCTCAGGACGGCCCTCCCCGGACATCCGCGCGAGCGAGCGATTTCAACTGGCTGATCTTCGCGGACAAGCAGGGAACCGGCGAGCGGTTCGCGGCCATGCTGCGCTCGAAAGGCGCATCCTGCACCATTGCGGATGAAAACTCTTCGACCGCCAACCGGCAAATCGTCTTCTTCCGCGGTCTGGATGAAACACCGGGATCGTCCCGCGTGTGTGGCGAACTGCTCCAGTTGATCCAGTCGGCTGAATCCAAAGTCCGGGTCGTCACGCGCGATGCGGTCGAAGCAGGTGAAAGCCCTGCGCTTTCCGGCCTCGCCCAAGCCCCCCTCTGGGGCCTCATGTTCGGTGGCACAATCGATCTGGACCCTGCTCGTCCGGAGAACGAATCGGAAATGCTCCTGGCGGAGATCCTGAGCGAGGGGCATCCCGAAGATCAGGTCGCTTTTCGCAACGGTGTCCGCTATGTTCCCCGGCTGACGGCCCTCAAGGACGCGCCAACGTCTCCCCTGCCCGTGGACCCGGACGGCGTCTATCTGATTACCGGTGGATTCGGCACTCTGGGATTGCGAACCGCCCGCTGGCTGGTGGAGCGTGGGGCACGATCTCTCATCCTTATTGGAAGGCGCAAGCCTGTCGCATCGGTCATTTCTGAGCTGGCCGTCCTTGGCGCGACCATCCGCTGCGAAGCTCTCGATATCGCCGATGCCACCGCGGTGGAACGGCTGTTCGACACGATCCATGGACTGAAAGGCATCGTCCATGCCGCCGGAATCGCCGGATACCGGCCCACCGAACAAATCGACCTCGCGGAACTCGACGCGGTGCTGCGTCCGAAAGTCGCCGGGGCATGGATTCTGCACGAACAAAGCCAACGGTTCCCGCTCGATTTCTTCCTGATGTATTCGTCCATCGCTTCGGCCTGGGGTTCGCGCGACCAGGCGCATTACAGCGCGGCCAATCGCTTTCTCGACGCGCTCGCGCACCACCGTCGTCACCTCGGCCTCCCCGCCATGAGCATTAACTGGGGGCCCTGGGCGCAGGGCGGCATGACGTCGAACGAAGCCCAGACCATCCTCCGGCGCATCGGCGTCAGAATGCTCGACCCGGACCAGGCGCTCGAGATGCTGAATCGTCTGCCGTCCACGCCTCAGTTGGCCATCGCCGATATCGACTGGCCGCTCTTCCAGGGCTCTTACGAAGCGCGGGGACGACGGCCGTTCCTCGACCTTGTCCGCCCGGTTGCGCCGCGGACGGCGCCGCCCGTTCGTATTCGTAGCGCATCGCTCGCTGAAACCATCGAGCGGGAAGCGGCGCTCGTGCTCGGCTTCGGCTCGGCGCGGCTCGACCGCGACCAGGGCTTCTTCGATATGGGCATGGATTCCCTGCTCGCGCTTGAATTCCGCTCGCACCTCGAAACCGCGCTCGGCACGGCATTGCCCGCCACGCTGGTGTTCGACCACCCGAGCATCAATGCGCTCGCCCAATCCCTGGCGGGCGAGGACGCCGCGCCCGCGCCGGAACCGAGCCGCGGCTCCAGCGATCTCGATGCGGCGGATCGCGCGAAAACCGAACCCATCGCCATCGTCGGCATGAGTTGCCGGTTTCCCGGCGGAGCCGATACGCTCGAAAGCTACTGGCGTTTATTGGACGATGGCGTTGACGCTGTTTCCGAAGTCCCATCCAAACGCTGGAACATTGACGACTATTACGATCCCAACCCAGAAACGCCTGGCAAAATGTATTCCCGCCACGGCGGTTTTCTCCGTGACGTGGATCTCTTCGACCCTGCCTTCTTCCGCATCAGTCCGCGCGAAGCCGCCGCGATGGACCCGCAGCAGCGTCTGTTGCTCGAAGTGAGTTACGAAGCGCTGGAACACGCAGGCATCCCGGTGGATGGCCTCAAGGGCAGCCAGACAGGGGTCTTTGTCGGCATCACCACCAACGACTACGCGAATCTCCAGCTGAGGCACGGTGTCGACGGCTATTTCTTCACCGGCAACCCATTGAACACGGCGGCCGGACGTATCTCATACACGCTCGGAGTGCATGGCCCGAGCATGGCGATCGACACGGCCTGCTCTTCCTCCCTTGCCGCCATTCACGCCGCTTGTCTGAGCCTCCGCAACGAAGAATGCACTGCCGCCATTGCGGGGGGCGTCAACCTGATTCTTTCGCCCGATAACACCGTCGCGGTATGCCGAACGCGCGCGCTCGCGCCCGATGGCCGCTGCAAAACGTTCGATGCATCCGCCGATGGGTTTGTGCGCAGCGAAGGGTGCGGGGTCCTGATTCTCAGACGGCTTTCAGATGCCACGGCGGCGGGCGATCGCGTGCTGGCCGTCATCCGCGGATCGGCGGTGAACCACGATGGCGCATCGACAGGCTTCACCGCGCCCAACGGCCGCGCGCAGGAAGCAGTAGTGCGCAAAGCCCTCGGCAGCCTTCCGCCGGATTCGATCGACTATGTGGAAGCGCACGGTACGGGGACCGCGCTGGGCGATCCCATCGAAGTGAAAGCGCTGGCAGCGGCGCTGGGCGGAAACCGTAAACTGCGCATCGGGTCGGTGAAAACCAACATCGGCCATACCGAATCGGCCTCGGGGATGGCGGGCGTGATCAAGGTAGTGCTGGCGCTGCAAAACGAACGCATCCCCGCGCAACTGCACTTCAACAACCCGAGCCCGCTGATCCCGTGGAAGGATCTTCAAGTCGAAGTCTGCTCGACCGCTGTGGCATGGCCGCGCGGCCAGGGGCCACGGCGGGCGGGCGTCAGTGCCTTTGGCGCGAGCGGCACGAACGCGCATCTCATCCTCGAAGAAGCGCCTGCTTCGAGTACGGAGCCCTCCGCTTGCGCGCACAGGTTTCATCCGCTCGTGCTTTCAGCCAGAACCGCGCCCGCGCTGGCCAAACTCACGCTCCGGTATCGGGAGTGGATCGAAGAGAATCCGCGACTGGAAATCCCGGCGGTAGCCTGGTCGGCATCGACTGGCCGTTCCCATTTCGCGCATCGTCTGGGTATTCGTGTCTCAAGCAGCGAAGAGGCCGTGGAAATGCTGCGCGGCGCGCAGGCGTCCGAGCCGCGAAAAGAGCCCGCGCGCATTGCGTTCCTTTTCACCGGCCAGGGCTCGCAGTATACGGGGATGGGACGCGATCTCTATCGCACGCAGCCTGTTTTCCGCGCCGCGATCGACCGTTGCCGCGCCATTGCCGATCCGTTGCTCGATGCCCCGCTGCTCGGCATTCTGTTTACTGAGGGAACGGGTCTCGACCAGACCGGCTATTGCCAGCCTGCTCTCTTTTCAGTTCAGTTCGCGCTGACCGAATTATTGAAGTCGCTCGGAATCGCTCCCGCCGCGGTCATGGGCCACAGCGTGGGGGAATTCGCCGCCGCGTGCGCCGCAGGCGTCTTCAGCATGGAAGACGGCCTGCGTCTCATCGTCGAACGCGGCCGGCTGATGCAGGCGCTGCCGCGCGACGGTGAAATGGCCGCCGTGATGGGCGATCTCGCGGCGGTTGAAGAGGCCATTCGTCCGCATGCCGGGTTCGTTTCCGTCGCCGCCATCAACGGTCCGCGCAACGTGGTGATTTCGGGCAGGCGCGAAAACGTTGCCGCCGCGCTCGAATCGCTGCAGGCCATCCCGCTCAACACTTCACACGCGTTTCATTCTCCGCTGATCGAACCGATGCTCGATGCGTTCGAGAAGAGCGCGCAATCGGTAGCGGCGGCGGCGCCCGGGATTCCGTTTATCTCGAATCTCACCGGAGCCGCGCTCGACGAAGCGCCCGGCGCCCGATACTGGCGCAGGCATTGCCGCGAGGCCGTGCAGTTCTCGACAGGCGTGCAGGCGCTGATCGATACCGGTTGCGACGTGTTCCTCGAAATCGGCCCGAAGCCGATCCTCGCCGGGATGGCGCGTGCATGTTGCCCACCCGGTTCCAGTCTGCAGTTCATCCCGCTCCTCCAGCCACAATCCGGCGAGGGAACCTTCCTCGACGCATTGCTCAAACTTTATGTCCAGGGCGTGGACGTGAAGTGGAGCGCCTTTGAAGCGCGGCTTATTGAAGCACCTCGGCCGCAGCGCATTTCGCTGCCTTCGTATCCGTTTCAACGCAGCCGGATCTGGTTTCAGGAAGCACCAAAACAGGAGTCCCCCAAATGTATGGTTCAGCAACAAGCGCGTGAGAACGGCAGTGTCGACTGGCTTCGCGCCCGGATCGGCGAACTAATCCAGGCGGACCCCGCAAGCGTCAGCGTGGAAGTCCCGTTCCTTGAAATGGGCGCGGATTCCATCGTTCTGATCGAAGCGGTCCGGCTGATTGAAAAACAGTACGGAGTGAAGCTCGCAATGCGCCGCTTCTTCGAGGACCTCTCGACGATCGGGGCGCTGGCGAAACACATCGACGCGGAGATTCCGCAGCCGGAACCCGTTGCCGCGAGGCCTGCAGTTTTGTCCGAGGCGATGCCAGAAGGCGCGTCCGCGCTGGAACGCGTTCTCATCGAGCAGAACCGGATGCTCGCGCAGGTGATGCAGCAGCAGATGGATCTTCTGCGCGCGTCTCTCACCGACGGCGCGGCCCCGGTGGCGAAGCCAGTCCGCCCGAAGGCGTCAGCTCCCGAAGAACGCCCCCGCCAGATGATGCCCTGGGGCAACCCGGTCGAGCAGCGCGCCCGCGGCCTTTCTCCCGTGCAGCAAGCTCATCTGGAAGGGCTGATCGCCCGCTACACCGCGCGCACGCGGAAATCGAAGGATTCGGTGCAGGCATCCCGCGCCGTTCTCGCGGATAGCCGCGCGGCGGTAGGCTTTCGGTTTTCAACCAAGGAGATGCTCTATCCCATCGTGGGCGAGCGAGCCGCGGGTTCACGGCTGTGGGATATCGATGACAACGAATATATCGATTTCACCATGGGATTCGGGGTCCATCTCTTCGGACACGCGCCGGAGTTCATCCAGACGGCTGTTGCCCGGGAAGCGCGGCGCACGCTCGAACTGGGCGCGAGATCGGCCCTCGCCGGTGAGGTGGCGGCCCGTTTTGCACGCATGACCGGTCTTGACCGCGTGGCATTTTCGAATACCGGCACCGAAGCCGTGATGGCCGCGATGCGCCTCGCGCGCGCCATTACCGGGCGGGATACCATCGTCATCTTCACGCACTCTTATCACGGCCACGCCGATGGAACGCTCGCCGCCGCGCGCCCCGATGGCGGTACGGATGCGATGGCGCCGGGAGTCCCCGCGGGTTCCGTGGAAAACATGGTCCTGCTGGATTACGGCAGTGAAAGCGCACTCGAAACCATCCGCAATCTGGCGCCAACGCTGGCGGCGGTGATGGTGGAACCGGTGCAGAGCCGCAATCCGTCGCTCCAGCCGATTGCATTTCTGAAGGAAGTGCGCCGCATTACCGAGGAGTCGGGAACCGCGCTCATTTTCGACGAAATGATTACAGGCTTTCGCGTTCATCCGGGCGGCGCGCAAAGCCTGTTCGGCATTCGGGCGGATCTGGCGACCTACGGCAAGATCATCGGCGGAGGGCTTCCGCTCGGAGTGATCGCCGGCACGAACCGTTTCATGGATGGAATCGACGGCGGGATGTGGAGCTACGGCGATGGATCTTACCCCGCCGCCGAACGAACCGCATTCGGGGGGACGTTCTGCCAGCACCCGCTCGCCATGGCCGCCGCCCTGGCAGTGCTGGAAGAACTGGAGCGGGAAGGGGTCGCGCTGCAGGCAGGCCTGAACGACAGAACGGCGGAACTGGCCCGCACGCTCAACGCGTTCTTTGAAGAAGCGCAGGCGCCCATCCGCGTGACCTCGTTCGGATCGATGTTCCGGTTCGAATTTTCGGCCAACCTCGATCTGTTCTTCTATCACCTGCTGGAGAAGGGTCTTTATATCTGGGAGTGGCGCACCTGCTTTCTTTCGACCGCGCATACGGAAGAGGATCTTGCTCGATTCGTTCAGGTCGTCAGGGAGAGCGTTGAGGAATTGCGGCAGGGTGGGTTTATTCCGCCACTCGCCGCCTCGCCGTTGAGCGAGTTGAGCGAAGCCCAGCGCCAACTCTGGCTCGCGTCGCGGATCGGCGCGGAAGGCTCGCTGGCGTATAACGTCAACACCACGCTCGAAATCATTGGCCCGCTCGATGAGGCCGCGATGGTACAGGCACTCCAGAGCGTGTTCGACCGCCATGAAGCGCTGCGCACCACCGTCTCGTCCGACGGCGCCAGCCAGATCGTGCATGCGGCGATGAAGCTGAACGTGCCTGTCATTATTGAAGCAGAGCCCGAAGCGGATCCCGAAGCCTGGCGTCAGCGGGAAAGCCGCGAGGCGTTCGATCTGACGCAGGGGCCGCTTTTCCGCGCCGCGATTCTCCGGCTCGCGGAAGACCGCCGCCTGCTGGTGCTGACCGCGCACCATATTATTTGCGACGGTTCCACTTTTGGCGTGCTGCTCGAAGACCTCGCGAACGCTTATAGCAGAGGGCCAGCGGCCCCTGCCCCGCTGCAATTCCGCGAATATCTGAAGCTTTCCAAGTGGACGCCGCTCGCCCGGGAATACTGGCTGGCGCAGTGCGCGGGGCCTCTGCCGGTGCTGAATCTGCCGGCGGACCATCCCCGTCCACCCGTGAAGACCTTTCACGGCCACCGGATTTCGCTGCATCTGGACGCCCCCCTCGCAGATGCTCTGCGCGCGGCCGCACGCCGCAACGGCTGCACCTTGTATATGGCGCTCCTCGCCGGTTTCGATCTCTTCCTGCACCGCATGACCGGCCAGGACGAAGCCATCGTCGGCATCCCTGTGACCGGACGCTCCGTTCCAGGCAGCGAACGGCTGGCCGGATATTGCACGCATCTGCTGCCGGTCCGCTCGAGCCTGCGGGACGAGTCCACCGTCGCGGCGTTTCTTTCGGCCACCCGCAAATCGCTGCTCGACGCGCTGGATCATCAGGATTACCCCTTCGCGGAGCTCGTGCGCGAGATCGGCGCGCAACGCGATCTGAACGCCGCCCCCATCGTCACCGCCGTATTCAACCTGGAGCCGGTTTCGTCGCTGCCGACGGTTCCCGGTCTGGAACTGAAGCTGGTTGAACCCCTGATCCAGTACACCGCTTTCGATCTCAGCGTCAACGTGATCGATACCGGCCGCGAGCTTCCGGTCGATTGCGACTACAACACCGATTTGTTTGAGGACGCGACCGTTCGCCGCTTCCTCGGGGTTTACCGGGAGCTGCTCGCGGGGATTACGCGGGACCCGGCAGTCCCAGTGTCCCGCCTCCCGTTGCTGACCGAAATGGAGCGCGAGCTCATTCTCGAGCAATGGAACGACACCGCCGCGGCTTTTCCAGCCGATACCGGCATGCACCGGCTGTTCGAAGCCCAGGCGTCTCGCACCCCGGACCGGACGGCCGTAGTTCATGGCGAAGAGCGCGTTTCTTACCGTGAATTGAACGAGCGTGCCGAAGGCCTTGCCGCGGAGCTTCGCAGGTCGGGCGCCGTGCCCGGCGCTCTGGTGGGCGTTTATGCGCGGCGCGACACGGATCTCATTACCGCGCTCTTCGCCATTCTGAAAACCGGCGCGGCTTATGTCCCGATGGACCCGGCGTGGCCGCGCGAGCGTCTTGCCTTCATGCTGGAAGATGCCGCCATTTCCGCGATTGTGACCCATCGCGACCTGGCTGCGGGTTTGCCGCCATCGAAGGCACAGGTGGTTTACCCGGACAGTCGCCACGGCGCGCCCGTATCGTCTACGGCCCCGGTGCCCGTGAGCGCGGAAAGCCTGGCCTACGTCATTTACACCTCCGGCTCGACGGGCCGTCCCAAAGGCGTAGCAATTCTCCATCGCAACGCCGTTGCTTTCCTTTATTGGGTTCGTTCGTACTTCACCGAAAGTCAGATGGCCTGCGTCCTTGCTTCAACATCCATCTGCTTCGATCTCTCTGTGTTTGAGATCTTCGGAACGCTTAGCTGGGGCGGCACTTTGGTGCTCGCCGAAAACTTCCTGCATCTGGGCGATCTGCCCGCAAAGGACGAGATCACTCTCGTCAACACGGTGCCCTCCGCCATTTCCGCGTTCCTCAAGACCGGCGATCTTCCCGCTTCCGTTAACACGGTGAATCTGGCGGGCGAAGCGCTCACACGGCAACTCGTGCGGCGCATTTACCGGCAGTCCACCGGCACGACGGTCTACAACCTTTATGGTCCGAGCGAAGACACGACTTATTCCACGGCTACGCCCATCGAGCGTGAAAGTTCAGACGCGCCATCGATCGGCCGGCCCGTTTCGAATACCAGGACTTACATTCTCGACCGCAATCTTCAGCCCCTGCCCGTGGGCGCGGTGGGGGAACTCTATATCGGAGGGGCCGGGCTCGCCAGCGGCTATCTGAACCGCCCGGAACTCACCGCCGAGCGCTTTATCGATGACCCGTTTTCAGGTGGCCGGCTGTACAAAACCGGCGATCTGGCCAGCTATCGCCTGGATGGCAATATCGACTTTCTGGGCCGCTCGGACAACCAGATCAAGCTGCGTGGATTCCGCATCGAGCTGGGTGAAGTGGAGGCGGCACTTACGGCGCATCCCTGGGTGGAAGGCGCGGCCGCCGCGATGCGCGGTTCCGGGAGCAACGCCAGAATCGTGGCCTGGCTGCTTTCCGGTCATCCCGAAACCGAGCTGATCGAAGCGGTTCGCCGCCGTCTGCACGAGCGCCTTCCGGAATACATGATTCCTTCGGTCTTCGTGGCGCTCGCCGAGTTCCCGCTTCTGCCCAATGGGAAAATCGACCGCAAGCGCTTGCCCGATCCGGAGCAGGAAGAGCTCTATATCGCGGCAAACGAAGAGGTTGAGTCTCAAATGGCTTCGATTTTTCAGGAGGTTCTCGAAAGGCCCCGCGTCAGCGTCAACGCCAACTTTTTCGAGTTGGGCGGAAACTCGCTCTCCGCCATGCAGGTGATCTCACGCATTCGCCGCGACCTGCATTTCGATCTGGAACTGCGCAACCTGTTCGCTTTTCCGACGGTGGCGGGACTCGCGAAACATATTGCCGGGTCGCGTTGCGCGCCATATAGCCCGGTGACGGCGATCGCGCTCCAGGCAGATTACGCTCTGTCCCCCGCCCAGACCCGCTTCTGGATTCAGGACCAGATTGCCGGGCCGCAGGCGGGCGGTCCTTTGCCTGCTTCGTTCCTGTTCGAAGGTCCGCTGGATGCCGGCGCGTTCAAAAAGGCATTCCAGACCCTGGCCGCGCACCACGAGATCCTCCGCACCAGCTTCGTCGGAGGCCGTCAGAAGGTGCGGCCAGCGGGAGAGAGCGGCTTCGAGGTCGGGATCGTCGATCTGCGGGGCGCCGAGGATCAGGACGCGCAGGTGCGGTCGCTCGAAATCCGCGAACTGCTCTCGCCGATGGATCTCGCGGCCGGTCCGTTATTGCGGGTAAAGCTCGTCCGGCTATCGGAAACGCGCCATGTATGCATCTGCACCATGCACCACATCGTGAGCGATGGCTGGTCGGCTGAAGTGCTGCTGGAGTGCTTTGCGCAGGCCTACGCGGGCCACCCGCTTCCGCCCCTATCCGTGCAATATAAGGATTACGCCGCCTGGCTGAACGCGCTGCTCGATGGCCCGGAAGGCGCGCGCATGAAGAATTACTGGCTGGCGAAACTGGGCGGAGGCCTCGCGCCGCTGGAACTGAGGGGTGACATCGAAACCGCCACCTTCCGCGGGCAACGGTGGAAGACGCACCGCGGCCACGTCTCCGCGGCCGAGAGCGCGCAGCTGGAATCGCTCGGCAAGCGCCAGGGCGCGACCCTCTTCATGACGCTCCTGACGGCAATCAAAGCCCTGCTCTATCGCAAGTCGGGTCAGGAGGATATTATCGTCGGCACTCCGGTTGCGGGCCGCGTTCTTCCGGAACTCGAACCGCAGGTTGGGCCTTATCTGAATGTGCTGGCGCTGCGGGACACCGTATCGGGAAGCGACCGGTTCGACGCTCTGCTAACGCGTGTCCGCGATACCGCCATCGAAGCGTTTTCCAATCAGCTTTACCCGCTTGACCGTCTGTTCGAGGAGCTGCAAATCGCCCGGACGCCGGACCGGAACCCGGTCTTCGATGTCGGCTTTACCTTGCAGAATCAGCGCCGCGGCGGAGACGAAAAGCACGCAGGCCCCATCCGGATTACGGAACTCCCGAATCTGGAGTTGCAACCCATGAACGCCGAAGCCTCCACGCGTTTATGGTTTCTGGCGGAACCCCGCGACGAGGGGCTCGAAATCGGCATCGTTTACGACGCGTCCCGCTTCAGCGAAGCCTTTGTGCAGACGCTGTCGGATGAGCTTGTATCGATCGTGCGGGAGGCTGCCGCCGAGCCCGGCATCCGCATTCAGAATCTCAAGCTCGGACGGACCGCCGCGCGGCGCGAACCCGTGAAACTCAGAGTGGAATTGGGGACTTTCTAGTGTCGACCGAACAGAATGTGTATCTCAGGCAGAACATCCAGTTCGAGCCGCTTTTCAACGACTGGTATGCCTGGTTTCTCAGCGTTCCGCCGGTTACCGCCGCGCTCAACGTGGCGGAACGCTATCTGCCGATCATGAAATCGTATGTTGCGTCGCCCATGATGCATGCCGCCGCGGTCAAAAACCCGGCGATGCGAGGCGGCCCGTTCATCGATCTCGGCGGTAAACGGGTGGATGAGATTCGCGCGCTGATCGCCCGCACGGCGGACCGTTCGGTCAGACTGCTGGATCTTGCCAAAGGCCTGAAACAACTCTCGGCGCTGCTGCTTGAAAAAGCGAAGGGCCTGGCCATGGACCCGATCTATCCTGAAGTCCCGGATGTTTTGAAGGGTTACGTGGAGCTTTACTACGATCTCAATCACAATCCTTCTTTCCGGGTCTTCGAAAGCCTGCTCTATGCCAGCCCATACTACGCGGCGGATGCACAGAGCATCGCGCTCTCGGCCATCGACGGAAACAGCCGACGCCCCTTCATCCTCAGCACCCCCAGACTGAAGGACGATTGCACGCTCTTTCGGGATATGCCATTCGCCGACCCCGCGCTCGACGTTCTCTTCCGCATGAAGCAATCCGGCGGGTGCTATCGCGGGATTGCGGAACGGATGGGAATCGAAGGCAGCACGGAGCCTTTGTTCCGATCCTTCTTCACCAGCCACGTGCCAGAGCCCAGACCGGACAGGGACTTCGATGGCGAGGGCTTTCGCATTCGCTATTACGGCCACGCCTGCCTGCTGATCCAGGCCCGCGGCATCAATATTCTGCTCGATCCCGCGGTGAGTTATGCGTTCGACACCGAGCTGCCCCGATACACTTTCGCCGACCTGCCCGACCGGATCGATTATGCGCTGATCACGCACAGCCATCACGACCACATCGTGCTCGAAACGCTGCTGCAGCTGCGCCATAAAATCCAGACCGTGGTTACCGGACGAAACTGTGACGGCTTTCCGCAGGACCCGTCTCTGCAACTCGCTCTTCGCAAGCTCGGATTTCCGCACGTCATGGAAGTGCGGGATGCGGAGGAAATCCCCATCCCGAACGGAAGTATTTTCGCGGTCCCGTTTATGGGGGAGCACAACGACCTTCCCATTCAGAGCAAGAACGCGTATATGATCCGCATCGGCACGCAGTCCGTCCTTGCCATTGCGGATTCCTGCAATCTGGAGCCGCGCCTCTACGAGCACATGTTCCGCATTGCAGGCGAACCGGATATTCTCTTCCTCGGCATGGAAGTGGAGGGCGCGCCGCCGTCATGGGTTTACGGCCCGCTGTTTCCCAAACCGCTGCCGCGCGATATCGACCGCTCGCGCCGCGCACGCGGCTGCAATCTGAACGAAGCGGCCGCGCTGGTGGATCGATTCCATTTCAGGCACGTGTTTATCTATGCGATGGGGCAGGAGCCGTGGCTCGATCACATCCTCGATAACCAGTTCACGGAAGATTCACCCAGCCTGATTCAATCGGTCAAATTTATCGAACACTGCAAAAAGAAAGGCATCGAAGCAGAGAGCCTGTTTGCTATCAAGGAGATCGTGGTTTGCCCGAATTAATGGACGTCAACGCGCTCGCCACCAGCGGCTTGTACCAGGAACATACGGAGTTCTGGAAGAAGGCTCTCGGCCGCATCGAAGGGAACTTCCGGTTTTCGCAGAACTGGCAATCGTATGCGTTGCCTTTCGGCCCTCCGCCCGATTACGCATTTGAAATGGATGGGGAGGCCGGAGAGTTTCTCCGCGGCGCTTCCCAGGGCAAAGATCTGAATGCGCTGGTCGTGCTGCTGGCGGGTTTGTTCCGTGTCATTGAGAAATACACGGGATCTCCCGATTTCTTCGTGGATTCGCCGCGACTTGCGACCGAAAACCCGTCCGATTTCACCGGTTTCATCCCTCTGATCGCCGTACCGGCGGCGGGCGCTACCGTGCGGGAGTATCTGAATCGAGTCCGCGAGACGGTGCAGGGAAGTTATTCATATCAGGATTTTCCGGTTACCGATTTTGCCGGGAAATTCAGCAATGTGGCGATCCGCTTCCATGGCCTGCATGAGCCCGAGCCCGCGTCGCACGACCTGACGATCGCGATCAACCGCGGCGAGCGCCTGGAAATCGCTCTTGAGGCCAATCCAGCCGTTTTCACGCTGCATTTTCTGCAACACTTTGCCCGGCACTGGCGCAACGCCGTTGCCGGTTTCCGGGACCTCGATCTTCCGCTCGGAAGCGTTTCGCTGCTGGACGAAGAGGAAAGGCTCCGCCTGCGGCCGTCAACCGAATCGGTCCGCGTGGACCGGACCGTTCTCGAATTTTTCGCGGCGCGCGCCGAGGCCGCTCCCAACAGCATTGCCATCGTGACGGACGAAGGGCAGATGACGTATGGCGAACTCGACGATCGGTCGTCCCGCCTGGCGTGCTTCCTCGGCAACGAGTACTCCATCGGGCGCGGCGATACGGTGGGAATTCTGTCCGACCGTTCCGAGCGCTGGGTGATCGGGCTGCTCGGCATACTGAAAGCGGGCGGCGTGTATCTGCCGCTCGATCCGGAATATCCTCAGGAACGTCTGCGGTTCATGATTGAAGACGCTAACGTCCGCGCGCTCCTGGTTCATTCCGAATACCTTCCGCTGCTGACCGATTTCTGGGCTATCCCGATGGTTGCCCTCGATTTTCAGCTCGCCGCCCTCGATCCGGCGCCAGCCTCATTGCCCACCATCGCGCAACCTGACGACCCGGCCTACATTATCTATACTTCCGGTTCCACGGGGGTCCCGAAAGGTGTTGTTCTGCGCCATCGCGGTCTGCTGAACATGGCGCTGCACCATGTGGAGGCCTTCGGGTTCGACGCTGCGGACCGTCTGGTTCAGTTCTATTCGCCCAGTTTCGACGGCTCCATGATGGAAGTCTTCGTCGCGCTGCTGGCCGGCGCCCGCCTCGTGCTGGTGCGTCCGGATCTGGTGAAAGACGTCCCTCGGTTCTCGGAGTACATTGCGGAGCAGGGCGTCACGACCATCAATGCTCTGCCTGTCTATTTAAGCGCCCTCGACTGGGATCGGCTTGGCTCGATCAAACGTATTGTCAGCGCGGGCGACAACGCGCGCGTGAGCGACGCATGCCGGCTGGCGAAAACGCGGAGCTATCACAACTCTTACGGCCCCACCGAGGCGACCGTCTGCGTGACGGATTATGTGGTGGATCCGAATGCCGCCTATGGAACGCGCCTGCCCGTGGGCAAGCCGATCCAGAATGTCCGGATCTACCTGCTGGATGAGAATCGCGATCTGGCGCCCGAGGGCTGCCGGGGTGAGATTTGCATCTCCGGCATTGCCCTCGCGCACGGTTATCTCAACCGGGACGACCTGACCGCGGCCGCCTTCATTGCCAATCCCTTCGAACCCGGCGAACGTCTGTACCGCACCGGGGATCTGGGAGTCTGGCTCCCGGATGGCAATCTCGAAATCGCCGGCCGCCGCGATTCGCAGGTGAAAATCCGGGGCTATCGCATCGAATTGGGTGAGATCGAGGCTGTTCTCCGGCAACAGAATGCGGTCGGAGAGGCAGTGGTAATGGTTCGCGAAGACCCCGCGCGGGGCAAGTACCTGGTTGCCTGGGTGACCGGCGCCGGTAATACGACAGACTTGCGCGAATCGTTGAAAACCCGTTTGCCCGATTTCATGCTTCCCGCCGCGATCTTCACTGTTGAGCGCATGCCGCTCACTCCGAACGGCAAAATCGACCGCAAAGCTCTCGCGGCGCTGACGCCCGAATCGGACACCGGGTCCGGTTCGTACACGGCGCCCGGGAGCGGCATGGAAGAACGCATCACCGCGATCTGGAGGGAACTCCTCGGCCGCGAGCGCATTGGAATCCACGATAACTTCTTCGAACTGGGGGGCGACTCCATCCTGATTATTCGGGCGGTCTCCCGCGCCCAGCAGGCGGGCATCAAAATGACCGCGAAACAGCATTTCGAACATCCGACGATCGCGGCGCTGGCTAAAGTCGCGGTGGATACTTCGGCGACGGGAGTGGCGCAGGAGCCCGTGGCTGGCCCCGCAGCGCTCACGCCCGCGCAGCAGTGGTTCTTCGCGCAAGAGGTGGAAGATCCGCACCATTACAACCAATCCGCCATGGTGGAAGTTCCGGCCTCGCTCGCGCCGCACGTTATCGAACAGGCGCTCGCGGTCATCGTGGAACACCACGATGCCTTGCGGCTTGCATTCTTTCGGGTGGGCACGGATTGGGAGCAACTGCATGCGGCGCGCGTGCCGGCCGTTCCCTTCGGAGTCACGCAGCCCGGAGACGCCGCCATGCTTTCCGTGGCTGCGGTGCTTCAGGAAAGTTTCGATTTGTCGCAGCCTCCGCTGCTGCGCGCCCACCTCTTCCGGCTCGGCCTCGGCCAGCCCGCAAGACTACTCCTGATCGCACACCACCTGGTGATCGACGGCGTATCCTGGCGCATTGTCCTTGAGGATTTGCACACGGCCTGCCGCCAGATTGAAGCCTCGGAACCGGTGCGGCTTCCGGCGAAAACCACGCCGCTCCGCGACTGGTCGCGACGCCTGGCCGAACTGGGCGCAACGCATTTCGAGGGCCTCGATTACTGGCTCCGCAAGACGTCCGAATTCCCGCCGTCCTTCGATGGAATCGCCCGCGGAGTGGCGGATTCCGCCGCTTCGATCGATATCGAATTTCATGAAGAAGAGACAATCGCGTTGCTGCAAAAGGCTCCGAAGGCACTCAATGCCGACGTCAACGAGATTCTGCTCACGGCGCTCCTGCTGGCGTTCCGCGACTGGACGGGCAACGGGGCGCTACTCGTCGATCTGGAAGGCCACGGACGCGAAGACATTTTTGACGACGTCGATCTTTCAAGAACCGTTGGCTGGTTCACGGCCCTTTATCCGATGCTGCTCGACGCGGGCGATGCCGTCACGCCGGCGGAAGTTCTGCGCATCGTGAAGGAGCAACTGAGGGAAGTTCCGATGCGCGGTCTGGGTTACGGGATCGTGCGACCGAGGATTGCGAGCGAACCGGCGCCGGTCCTGTTTAATTACATGGGGCAAATCGATCGCGTGCTGCCGGAAGGCACGGAATGGAAACCGGTGCTCGGCTTCCATGGCCCGGAACACAGCCCGCGCGCCCGACGGCCGCATTTGTTCGAGGTGGAAGGGATCGTCTTTGAAGGCCACCTCCGGCTCACCTGGACGTACAATCGGGCCGCTTACGGGCGTGAAGCCATCGAAAATCTGGCCCAAAGCTACCGCGAAAATCTTCTGCTGCTGATTGAAACGAGCGGCGGGGGAAGCCATGGCCTGAGCCCGACAGATTTCCCGGCTGCACGCATTGACGGGAACGCTCTCAAGACTTTGGTTGCGCGGATGAACTCGTGACCGCGGCCCCCGCCATCTCCGACATTTACGAACTCTCTCCCATGCAGAGGGCGATGCTGTTTCATGCCCTGCATACACCCGGCACCAGCACCAGCTTCAACCAGTTCAACTGCCGCATTACGGGCGATCTTGAACCGCATTTGTTTCGCGAAGCGTGGCAGCGACTGGTCGACCGGCACGCGGTGCTGAGAACGTCGTTCCATTGGGAAGAACTCGACAAGCCGGTTCAGATCGTCCATCCTGACGCGCTGCTGCCCTGGACCTGGAACGACTGGCGCGACGTGCCTTCCGGCATCCAGAGGGCACGCTGGCGCGAATATCTCGAACGCGATCTCGCCGCCGGTTTCGCGCTGGATCGGGCGCCGCTCATGCGATGCTGCCTGACCCGGATTGCGGAGAACGAATATCTCTTCAACTGGAGTCATCATCATCTGCTCACCGACGGCTGGTGCCTGTCTCTCGTGATGGAAGAAATTTTCCAGGTGTACGGGCATCTGGCCCGCGGGCTGCCGCTCGATTTGCCCGCCGCACGGCCTTATCGCGACTACATCGAATGGCTGCAGCGGCAGGATGAGGCGGCATCGAAACAATACTGGACGCGGTATCTCGAAGGCTTCCGGTCGCCCACTCCCATGCCCGCTCCTCGCGTTTCCGATGGGGGCGCGGCGACTGAGCAACTCCGGTCAGAACTGCCGGAGGGCCTCAGCGCGCGGTTGCGTGCTTTCGCCGCGCAGCACCGCATGACGCTCAGCACCGTCGTGCAGGGCGCGTGGGCCATTCTGCTGGCGCGCTACGCGGCCGAAACCGATGTCGTTTTCGGCACCACTGTTTCCGGGCGCCCGGCCTATCTGCCGGGCATCGAAACCATGCTCGGGCTTTTCATCAACACGATCCCCGTGCGTATGCGGGTGGACCCGAGACAGCCCCTGGTTCCCTGGTTGAAGATGATTCAGGCGCGCCAGGCCGCCCGCAGCCAGTTCGAGCATGCTCCGCTGCCCGAAATCCAGCGCTGGAGTGAGATTCCTCCCGCCACTCCGCTTTTCGAGAGCAACGTCATCTTCATGAACTACCCTCTCGACGAGTCGCTCACGCATGGGGCGCACGGCCTCGCGATCGATGAAATCGAACTCTATGACCGCGCCGATGTGCCTCTCGAATTGCAGGTTACGGCACGCGGCCGGTGGGAAATCGATCTGGCCTTCGATCCACTGCGCTTCGACCCCGCCGCCATGCGCAGGATGCTCGGCCACTTTGGCGCGCTTCTCGAAAATTTTGTGGCGGAACCCGCAAAGCCTGTCGGCCGCTTTTCAATTCTCACCGAACCGGAACGGCACGAATTGCTGGCAGACTTCAACGACACTGAAATCCCGTTCGATGCGGATGACAATGTGGTGCGGCGTCTGGAACGGGCGGCGGCCCTCCATCCGGCCCAGCCGGCGGTCGAGTGCGAGGGAACGGTGGTATCGTTCCACGAACTAAACTCCCGCGCCAACCGTCTGGCTCGCCGCCTGCTCGGCGCGGCGCCACTACGGCCGGACGATCTGGTCGCGATCGTCGCCCCCCGTTCGGAACGCATGATCGAAGCCATTCTCGCGATCTGGAAATGCGGTGCTGCTTATGTTCCGATCGATCCTGAATACCCGGCGGACCGTATCCGCACCATCCTGGAAGACTCCCAGGCCAGAATCGTCCTCACGCTCCCGGGCTTGCTCGACCCCGAGGTTGGGGCGATGGCGCCCGTGGTTTTCCTCAACGATTCCGGCGTGGCGGACGATTCGAACCTCGAAATAGCCATTTCTCCGGACAGTCTCGCGTATGTGATTTACACCTCCGGCTCAACCGGGAAGCCCAAGGGCGCCATGGTGGAACACGCGGGCATGCTGAACCACCTGCTAGCCAAGGTTGACGAACTTTCAATCGCCACCGGGACCGTCATCGCGCAGAATGCATCGCATTGCTTCGATATTTCCGTGTGGCAGTTTTTCGCGGCTCCACTCGCTGGTGGGAAGACCGTTATCGCGGGCAACGATCTGGTAAGGGATCCGGCGCGTTTTCTGGAATATATCGAAGCCACCGGGATCGACATCCTCGAACTGGTGCCATCGCATCTCGCCGTCCTGCTGGAACGTGCCGAAGCGCAGCCATACTTGTTGCGCCATCTGAAATGCCTGCTCGTGACAGGCGAAACGGTCCGCCCGTCTTTGCTCGAAGCCTGGTTCGCCGCGTTTCCGCAAGTCCCCGTCATCAACGCCTACGGACCCACGGAAGCGTCCGACGACATCACGCATCACAGGATGACGCAGGCACCGGCGACGGCTTCCGTTCCTGTCGGCAAACCAATCCGTAACCTGCATATCCATATCGTCGACGAACAGATGAACCTGTGCCCCATCGGGGTGAGCGGAGAACTTTGCGTCTCCGGGGTCGGAGTGGGCCGCGGTTATCTCAACGACGAAATTCGCACGAAAGCGGCGTTTCTCGAAGATCCTTTCCATGCGCAACGTGGCGTGCGGATGTACCGGACGGGCGATATCGGCTGCTTCCTGCCCGACGGTTCGATTATTCTGGCCGGAAGAAAAGATCACCAGATCAAGATCCGGGGTCACCGCATTGAACCGGGCGAAGTGGAGAACGCGCTCACGCGCATTCCACAGATCCGCGAAGCCGCCGTTGCCGCGCATCGCGATCCCGCCGGGCATGCCTCTCTGTGCGCCTGGGTTGCCTTCCGCCCCGGCGTCTCGCTCACCGTTTCCGAGATCTCGGCGGCTTTATCCGTCAACATGCCGGAGCACATGATTCCGGGCATCTACGTCACGATGGAAAGCTTGCCGCTCACTCGCAATGGCAAGGTGGACCGCCGGGCGCTGCCGGCTCCTGACCACTCGCGCCGTTCGAGCGAACGCACGCACACGCCACCTCGCACCGCTGTCGAAACGCTATTGTGCGGTATCTGGGGCGAAGCGCTCGGAATCGAGACGACTGGCATTCACGACAACCTGTTCACGCTGGGCGGCGATTCCATTCTAAGCATGCGTATCGTTTCGCTGGCCGCGAGAGCCGGATTGAAAATCACCACCAGGCAGATCTTTCAAAACCCGACGGTGGCGGAACTGGCGACGGTGGCGACAGCCGCACAGCCGAAGGCGCGCGAATACGCCTCATCCTCCGGGCGTCTGCCCCTCACTCCGATCCAGCGCCGGTTCTTTTCACAAAACAAAGCCAATCGGGACCAGTACAACCAGGCCGTGCTGCTCAAAGTGCCCGCCAGCCTGGACGTTTCAATGCTTCGTGAGGCGTTGCGACATGCGGCCCGGACCCACGATGCCCTTCGGTTGCGTTTCCGCCAGGATGGAGCCGGGTGGATACAGGAAGTGGTCCCGGATGCGGATGTTCCGGTTGGCGTGCACGACATCCAGGCGGACGGTCTGGCCACTGGCGTCGCTCAGGCGCATGCCGCGTTGAGCCTGTCTGACGGTCCTGTTTTTCGCGCGGATTTGTTCCGCTTCGACGGCAACGCGCGGCTTTTGTTCGTCGCTCACCATCTCTGCATCGATGGGGTGTCCTGGGGCGCCCTGCTCGAAACCATTTACTCGCGCTACATGGGCCTGCCGACGACTGAGCCAGGCGCCACGTGGACTGAGTGGGCGCGGGCGAGCGCGGAATTGACTCGCGCCAGCAATCTCTCCCACTTGCCCGCCGCAGCCATTCCGCTTGACTATCGTCCGCCAGCTGGTTTGAACGTCACGGGCTCCGCTGAAGAAATCGTTCTGGAAATGAGCGAGGCCGCGACAGCCGCCCTGCTGACATCGGCCCCACTGGCGTATCGCGCCCGGATCAATGATTTGCTGCTGGCCGCCCTCGCATTGGCTGTCGGGGAGTGGAGCGGGAATTCCACCGTGCTGCTGGATCTGGAAACGCATGGACGGGAAGAGGTCATACCCGACATCGATATTTCACGCACGGTCGGCTGGTTCACCGCGATGTCGCCGGTGGTGCTCCGGATTGGACCGGAGCAATCGGACCCGGGGAGTGCTATTAAATCGATCAAGGAACAACTGCGGGCGGTTCCGAACGGCGCACGCTCCGAATCGATTCCGCAACCGCAATTGCTTTTCAATTATCTGGGTCAGACGGATCGCGTCTTCTCAAGTGCGGCGGAATGGAAACTCGCGCCGGAATCGAGCGGGTCCGGGCGTAGTCCCGGCCAGTTGCGCGAGCACGTTCTCGCACTCAATTGTTACGTAAGCGGCAACCGTCTCCGGATCGCGTGGGAGTTCAGCCGCCATCTGCACCGCCGGGAAACCATCCACGGACTGGCGCGGAACTATCTGGCGCGCCTTGAGTCACTCATCGCGCACTGCTCGGAGGGAACCGCGCACGGTTTCACTCCGTCCGATTTCCCTGCCGCGCGGCTTTCGCAGGCATCGCTCGACACCCTCGCCGCCGCTATCCCCGATGAAATTGCCGATGTTTATGCACTCACGCCGACCCAGCAGGGAATGTTGTTTCACAGTCTCCGCGCGCCTGCGTCGGACGCGTACCACAACAGCCTGAGTTGCCTGATCGAGGGCGATCTGGACATCGATCGATTCCGCGACGCATGGCGTGCCACGATCGAACGTCACCCCATACTGCGGACGTCGTTTCATTGGGAGGGGATCGAGGCGCCGGTCCAGGTGGTGCACCGCGAAGTGGATCTTGCCTGGTTCAATGATCTTGCCTGGTTCGCCGGTGAAGTCCGGCACGGCTTCGATTTCACCGAGGCGCCGTTGATGCGTATCGGCTTGTTTAAGGTGGGTCCCAAGGCGTGGCGCTTCACGTGGAGCCATCATCACATCCTGCTCGATGGCTGGAGCTCCGGGCTCGTGATGCGGGAAGCGATTGCGGCCTACGGCGGCCTGCCCCCGGACCTTCTCGCGTCGCCCCGCCCCGCCCCGCCCCCGTTCCGTGAACACGTTCTCTGGCTGCAGAGGCAGGATCAGGCGGCCGCCGAACGCTTCTGGAGAGACCGGCTCCAGGGCTTCGATACGGCGACGCCGCTTCCGCTCGGACGCCCGGAAATGGAAGGAATCGCGGGGACCGGAAAGTACGTGGAAGAAGAGCTTCTGCTCTCCGCGCGTGACACACGGAGTCTGCTCGCCTTCGCTCATGCGAATCGCATCACCCTGAACACGCTCGCCCAGGGCGCATGGGCGCTGCTGCTTGGCCGTTACAGCGGTGAGGCCGATGTGGTGTTCGGAACGATTGTCTCGGGGCGACCCGCCTCGCTGCCGGACTCGGACCGAATGGTGGGCCTTTTCATCAATGCCCTGCCCGTGAGAGCCCTCATCGACGAAAGCGCTCTCGCCCCCTGGTTGCAGCGGTTGCAGGCGGATCTCGCACGGCAGGATGAATACGCCTGGTACCCGCTGGCTGAAATCCAGAAGATTACCGATCTCCAGCCCGGCACGCCGCTCTTCGAAAGTCTTCTGATTTTTCAGAACTTCCCGGTCTACAAAGCCACGGAGAAGGCGCTCGACGGCCTGCGGATTGGCGAACTCCAGGTTTTCGATCCCAATAACTACCCTCTGACGCTGATGGTCACGCCAGGCGAGCAACTCTCGGTGCGGGCGCTCTATGACGACGCGCGCTTCGATCGCGAGACCATCGCCCGCATTCTGCGCCACTTCGAAACGCTGGTGAACAGCTTCGCCGCGGCAGCGGGCGACTCCATTGTGACGCTCCCCATTTTGACCGCGGGCGAACAACGTCAGATGGAGGCATGGAACGACACCGCCGCCCTCGTTCCGTCCGAAAAAACCCTGCTCGATCTCATCGAAGCAGCCGCGCGGGAGCATCCGGAGCGCGTGGCCGTCCGCTGCGACGGAATCGCACGCACGTACAGGGATCTCAGCCGCCGCTCGGATCGCATAGCCCGGCACCTGCTGTCGCTCGCCCCCATTCAGCCCGATGACCGGATCGCACTGTTGATGCCGCGATCGCACGCCATGCTGGAAACCATTCTGGCGATCTGGAAGTGCGGCGCTGCTTATGTCCCCATCGATCCGGCGTACCCGCAGCAGCGTATCGAGGCGATTCTCGCGGGGGCACGGCCCGTGCTCGTCGTCACAAGCGCACACGATCCCGATCTCTCGCCCGAGGAAGATCCGGACTCGATCTTCGAGCCCCGCTGCCAGCCCGGCCATCTTGCCTATGTGATCTTCACGTCGGGCTCCACGGGCAAGCCGAAGGGAGCCATGCTGGAACACCGGGGCATGCTGAACCATGTGCTCGCGATGGCGCGCGAACTCGGCCTCGGCTCGCGGAGTGTCATCGCGCAAACGGCGTCGCATTGCTCCGACATTTCCGTCTGGCAATTCTTTGCGGCCCTTGTAGCCGGGGGTGAAACCGTCATCTATCGGGATTCCACGGTCCTCGAACCCGCTCAACTGATCGATCGCATCGACATTGACGGCGTCACGGCCATGCAGTTTGTGCCCACTTACCTGTCTGCGTTTCTGGCCGAACTGGAGAAACGCCACGAGGCTGGCGAGTGGCAGGGTTTTCGCCGTCTGGAATTTCTGGTCACCATCGGCGAAACGCTGCAACCGGCGGCTGTGCGCGACTGGTTTCGCCTGAATCCCGGGGTGCGCCTGATGAACGCTTACGGCCCCACCGAAGCCTCCGATTCCATCGCGCACTACACGATGGAGCGGGCGCCGGAGCTGCCATCCATCCCGCTCGGCAGGCCGGTTCAGAACCTGCGCCTTTATATTGTCGATCGGTATATGAACCTCTGCCCCGCGGGCGTGAAAGGCGAGATCTGCGTTTCCGGCGTGGGCGTAGGGCGCGGTTATCTGTTCGATGAAGAACGCACCCGCGCGGTGTTTCAGGAAGACCCGTTTTGCGCCGAGCGGGGCGTTCGTTTTTATCGCACGGGGGACATCGGATGCTTCGCGCCGGACGGCAATATCCTTTTCTTCGGCCGCCGCGACTTTCAAATCAAGATCCGCGGGTATCGCATCGAACTGGGCGAGATTGAATCGGCGTTGACGAGCCTTGAGGGAATAGGCAGTGCCGTGGTCGTCGCGCGCGAGGAATCGGGCGGCGGCAAGTATCTTTGCGGATATGCCACAGGAACTGGATGGACTCCCGCCGCGCTCCGCAGTGCTCTGCGGGAGAAGCTTCCCAGCCACATGGTCCCGGACGTTATGCTGCTGTTGCCGGAACTACCGGTGACGCCGAACGGAAAAATCAACCGGGCCGCGCTGCCGGTCCCGCACGCGGAGGCGGTTGCCGCCGCCCTTCCAGCCAGCCCCCGAACGCCCGTCGAAGCCGCGCTGGTTCAGATCTTTTCAGAAGTGCTTGGCCGCGATTCGATTTCAATCGACGACAACTTCTTCGAACTGGGTGGCCATAGTTTGAAAGCGATCGTGACCCTCAGCCGGATTCGGCGCGAGTTGAATCTCGCGGCATCCATCGGCGATATCTTTGGCGCTCCCACGCCGCGCGCGCTTGCCGAAAAGCTGGAGCAGGCAACTCCCGTGGCCGAAGCCGCCATACCCGCGCTGCCGGACAGGCCCTGGTATGCGGCTTCGCATGCGCAGAAACTCATCTGGCTGGCTGGCAGGAACGCGGATTCGTCTGCCTGGAATATGGCGGGGGCGCTGCAAGTGGATGGTCCGATCGATGCGGATAAACTGGTCCGCGCGCTGGAACTCCTGGCCGATCGTCATGAAAGCCTGCGCACCGTCTTCGCCATGGTTGAGGGCGAACTGAAGCAGAAGGTCCTCACACGGGAACTCAGCGGCTTCCGGGTAGAACGAATGTCTGTTGAAGACGGTCTCGACGGCATGATTCGCGACGAAGCGCAACAGCCATTCGACCTCGCCCGGGGACCGCTCTTCCGCGCCAGGCTGATTCGTCAGACTCCGGTGCGGCACGTGCTGCTGCTCACTCTGCATCATGCGATCGCGGACGCGTGGTCGATTCATGTCCTTACGCGCGATCTGCTCGCCCTCTACGAGGGCCGCGATCTCCCGCCGCTATCGATTCAGTACAGGGATTATGCTGCGTGGCAGAATGCGCTGCTCGAAAGCCCTGAAATGCAGGCACTCCGCGATTACTGGCTGGCTACGTTGAGCGCGCCGCTGCCGCGTTTGGAGATTCCGCTCGATTACCCGCGTCCCGCACGCCTCAGCCATGCGGGCCGAAGCCTCGAACTGGACCTTGGGGAGACCGAAATCGCCAGGCTGACCGCGCTGGCCCTCAGGTGCAACGCATCTCTTTATGCAGTGATCATGTCCTCGATCTGCATTCTGCTCCACCGCTATACCGGCGCCGAGGATCTGGTGATCGGAACCGTATCCGCCGGGCGCGACCGGGAGCAACTGGAGCCGCAGATCGGAGCGTTCCTCAATCCGGTTGCGCTTCGCATTCGAATTCAAAAATCGAACACGGTGGAAGAGGTGATCGGAATCGTTTCCAGGGCGTCGTCCGAAGCTCTGGCACACGCATCCTACCCTTTCGACCGGCTGCTCGAAGAACTAAAGGTTCGCACTCCCGCAAACCATTCGCCGCTTTTCGATGTCCAGGTGGATTACATCCCGGCTCTCGAAACGGATCACGATCTCCCGGTCACCGTTCTGGCGCGGCCGGAGACAGCATCCAAATTCGACCTGTCGTTTCATATCGTGGAGGAATCGGGCAAGCTCCGCATCTCTTTCATCTACAACACGGGCCTGTTCCGTCCGGAAACCATCGCGACTATGCGCGACCGCCTGATGGAAATTCAACAGGCCTGCGTGCGCGATCCGCGGATGCCGATCGGCACGAATCCCAGGGTTCGCGCGGGCCTTCATCTGAAGACGGCGGTGGCCGCCGCACTGTCCGGGACGGAGCAGTAATGGCACGCGAACAACTCTTTCTCCGGGGAGATATCGTAGCGGAACCGCTGGTCGCCGGGTGGTACGCGTGGCCGCACCTGATTTCACCGGCCACGCTGGCCATGAACGTCACGGGCAGGCACTTGAAGATCATGAACTCCTTCGTGCAGGCGCCTCAGGTGCATGCCGCCGCCGTGAAGAATCCCAAAATGCTGGGAGGGCCGTTCATCGATTACCCGTCTAGCCGCGCGCCCGAGATCCAGCGTCTGATCGACGAGACCCGAACCAGCCAGGCGCACCTGATCGAATTCGCCGGCGCCATTCGCGCGTTGAATGAAATACTGAAGCGCGAGGCCACTGGCTTTTGCCTCGATCCTCTCTATGCGTCGATCCCCGAGCCTCTGCGCGGCTATGTCGAGATCTTTTACGATCTGCGGAACGTGGCTTCGTTCCGATTTTTCGAAGCTCTGCTCTATCGCAGCGAATACTTCGACCGGAGTGCTCAAAGCCTGCACCTGCACGCGACGCAGAACGACAACCGGCCCTTCGTGCTCAGCACGCCGCGCCTCCCGGAGAGCGACTCCGTCTCGATCCGCGCGCCGTTCGATGCCCCTGCGCTCGACCGTCTTTTCCGCACCCGTTACGAACCTGGCTGCACGGCCGAACTGGCCGAAGACCTCGGCATTCCCGGTGCGCAACAGCCGCTCTTCCGGTCGTTCTTTACAACCGAACAGCCCCCCGCCCGCGTGCGCTACGATGGCGGCGGCACGCGCATCCGCTACTTTGGCCATGCATGTCTGCTGCTTGAAACCAGGGACCTCGCCATCCTGTCGGATCCCGTAGTCAGTTTTCCGTACCGCGGCGCGAACTCGCGCTATACCTATGAAGATCTTCCTCCGAAAATCGATTACGTAGTGATTACTCACAACCATCAGGACCATGTTCTGATCGAAACCCTGCTGCAGTTGCGTCACATGATCGGCACCGTGATCGTTCCCCGCAACGGCGCGGGCCAGTTGCAGGACCCGAGCCTCAAGCTCACCCTGAAAGCGCTCGGCTTCACGAACGTGGTCGAACTGGATGAAATGGATACGATGGAACTGCCCGGGGCACTCCTGACCGCGCTTCCGTTTCTGGGCGAACACGCGGACCTCGGTATCCGCACCAAACTCTGCCACCACATTTCGATAGGCGGGTGGTCCACCGTCTTCGCCGCCGATTCCTGCGCTGTCGATATTCGTGTTTACAAGCACGTTCACCGGGCGGTGGGGGATATCGACGTGTTGTTCCTTGGCATGGAATGCGCGGGCGCGCCTCTTTCCTGGCTCTACGGTCCGCTCATGGCGGAACCCCTGCCGCGGGATCAGGATCGCTCACGAACCTTATCCGGCAGTAACTACGAAAGAGCCATCCAGTTAGTCGAGCTTTTCCATCCGAAAGAAGTTTACGTCTATGCGATGGGCCAGGAACCCTGGCTCAATCACATCATGGCCATCAAATATACCAGTGAATCGCTTCCTATCGTGGAGTCGAACCGCCTGCTCGATTACTGCAAAAGCCGGGACATAATCGCGGAACGCCTGTTCTGCATGAAAGAAACCTTTCACGGAGCCGCACGTTGCAAGACGACAGCGTATTGATTACAGAGTCCTGGCGCGAACGCCTTCAGCCTGTCACGCCCGCTTACAGCGTGACCGTAGTCCGGCTGACGCCCGAGTCGCGCGCTGCTTTGCGACGGGTCGGTGACGGCGACCTGGGTGAATTTGCGGTCGCCACCGCCGGCATCGCCTTCCTGCTCCGTAAGTATTTCGGCCAGGCGGATGTCATCCTCAGGACACCATGCCTGGCGGAAAACTCCGGCATGCCGTCATCCGCCTCCATTGCGCTCGTCATACCGGTGCAAAGTGAAGAATTGATCGAAGACTACCTCGCTCGTGTAGCCGGGATCGTGGAAGATAGTTATGCCGAACCGGAATTCGGGGCGAGGCCGGCCGTGTTCGCGCTCAGAGACGAACGGATTCATGCCGCGCTGCCTGAACAGGAAGACGACCGGCTCCGGTTCGATCTGCGGCTGGATCGGGGCGAAATAGAAATCCACCATTCGCCGGCAGTCGAAACGTTTCTTGTCGAAGGTCTCTCGCAACGCCTTTCCACCATCCTCGCGGAGTTCGAGCGGTTTGGCGAAGCGGTCATGGATATCGACGCGCTTTCAACCGAAGGCCGCCGCCGCTTACGCGAGTTCAACCAAACCGGCGTGCCTCGCGCGGACTTCTCCACCGTAGTAAGTCTGTTCGAGGCCGAGGCAGCGCGCACGCCCGGCGCTCCCGCACTACTTATAGAAGATTCAATCGTCACTTATGCGGAACTGAACGCGAAGGCCAACACTCTGGCCTGCCAACTGCGTGACGTTCATGCCATCGGGCCGGAGTCATTGGTCGGTATTATGCTCGATCGCTCCGAACATACGATCGTTGCGATTCTGGGCGTCCTGAAAGCCGGAGCCGCCTTCGTCCCCATCGACTCTTCTTATCCGCTGGACAGGGTGAACTACATTCTGGCCGATACAGGCCTTCCTCTCCTCATCACTCAATCGGAGCTGCTGGTCCACTGGCTTGAGTTCTCGGGACAAGTCCTGGCGATCGATCTGGAATTGCCCGGCTGGAAAATCGAACCAGCCAACCCGGCGCCCGCGGCCTCGCCTCAAAACCTGGCCTATGTCATCTATACGTCCGGTTCCACGGGACAACCCAAGGGAGTCCTGCTCAATCATGGGAATCTTTTCAACTACGTCGAATGGGCCTGCGGCTATTACTTCCCGGATGGCGTCACCGGTAACTTCGGCCTTTACAGTTCTCTCAGCTTTGACTTCACGCTGACCAATATTTTCTGCCCTCTGGCGCGCGGCAAGTCATTACGGATCTATGGACAGGCTCTCAGTATCGAGACAATTCTGACTCATGCGTTTCAGGTCGGGAGCGGCGTCGATACCCTCAAACTCACGCCTTCGCACATCCGCCTCCTGGAATACATGGATCTCCCGGCCCCAGGCATCCGCAAGGTCATCGCGGGAGGCGAAGAACTGACCGCTCGTCACATTGCCATCCTCGATAACATCGATCCGGCGATTGAAATTTACAACGAGTACGGCCCCACCGAGGCAACCGTCGGCTGCATTGTCAGCCGAGTCGAGGCTCATGCGGACACGGTCCCGATCGGCCGCCCCATCGCCAATACACGCGTCTACATCCTGGACGAGGATGGCAAGCCTGTACCGCTCGGAGTGCGTGGAGAAATCTGCATTGCGGGCGACGGTCTGGCGCGCGGCTATCTTAATCGTCCGGACGTTACCGCCGCGCGGTTCATTACAGAGCCGTTTGCGGGAGAGCCTCGCCTTTACCGCACGGGCGACATCGGGCGCTGGTTGCCCGATGGCCAGATTCAGTGTTTTGGCCGCCTCGACGACCAGGTGAAAATTCGTGGCTACCGCGTCGAACTCGGCGAAATTGAAGCTGCTCTGGTTGAGCACGAAGAAGTCAGCGCGGCTTCAGTCGTCCCGCGGGAAGACGCTCACGGCGCACGCAAGTTAATTGCGTTCGTGAAAGGCTCCGCGAATCTCACGGCCCCAGTCCTGCGGACCTGGCTCGCGGGGAAGCTGCCGGACTACATGGTTCCGGCGGATATTCACTTTGTCGCCGGATTTCCTCTTAATGCGAATGGCAAAGTCGATCGCGCGGCACTGACCGCCCCCTCGATTCCGGCGTCCTTGCGGCAGATCGATGCCACCCCGATCCAGCATGAACTGCTCCGCATCTGGCGGGAGATCTTTGACGCCCCTGCCATCGGTCTGGCCGATGGTTTCTTCGACCTTGGCGGGGATTCGCTGCTTGCCGTGCAGATCGTCTCCAGAGTCTGGAGCGCCTTCTCGGTCGAGGTCAGCATCGATGACATTTTCAAGCTTCAAACCATCGAGGTCATCTCCGGCCTGATCGAAGCGGCGACGCCACTTCCTCCCGAGCCCGCTATCCGGCCGAGCGCCCGAACCCACGATCTGCCGCTCTCGTTCGCGCAGCAGCGCCTGTGGTTTCTCGGGCAACTCGAAGGCCCCTCGGCGGCGTACAATCTTTCGAGCGCAGTGCGCATCGAAGGCGCACTCGATGCCGCCCGGATCGAATTCGCGCTCTCGGAAGTCTGCCGCCGGCATGAGATTCTCCGGACCACGTTCCCGAGTATCAACGGTCGTCCCTCGCAACATATCGCTCCGCACACTCCCGTGGCGCTTCAGATTTTGGCCGTCCGGACCGAAGCGGACGCCATCTCCCGCGCTACCGAAGACGCAGCCAGGCCTTTCGACCTTGCGGCCGGACCGCTGTACCGTGCCGTGCTTTACCGTGTCCATTCCCGGCTGCACATTCTGGGCATCGCGATGCACCACATGATTTCGGACGCATGGTCTTCCGGGATTTTCATCGGCGAGATTTCCGCCCTTTATGAATCCCGCTCGTTGCCGGAGCTCGCCATCCAATACGCGGATTATGCCGCCTGGCAGCGCGAGCAACTGGAGTCCACCGTTGCGCGGGAGCATTTGGCGCTCCATAAGGCAGCGCTCGCGGGAGCGCCCGATCTTCTTGAGCTTCCCACCGATCGCCCGCGCCCAGCCGTGCAGACCTTCCGGGGATCGTCCGTGCCCTTCGATCTCGATAGCGATCTCACCGGGAGTCTGCGCTCTCTCGCACAGAATTCCGGCGGGACCCCGTTCATGGTCTTCCTCGCTGCTTATGCGCTGCTCCTCTCGCGCTATAGCGGTCAGAAAGATGTTGTAATCGGCTCTCCCGTAGCCAACCGATCCGTTCCGGAAGTGGAAGGTTTGATCGGCTTTTTCGTCAATACGCTCGCGTTGCGCGTGGATACATCCAGCAACCCGAGCTTCCGCGAACTGCTGGCGCGGGCCGCACGTGTCGCGCTCGATAACTATGCTCGTCAGGAAATTCCGTTCGAGCAGATCGTGGATTCTCTTCAGCTCGAACGCAACCTCAGCCGCAGCCCGATTTTTCAGACGATGCTGGCGTATGAGAACGCGTCCACGGATATCCTCAGCTTCCCCGATCTCGCGATTACGCCAGTGCCTGTAGAATCCCGCACCGCGAAGTTCGATCTGACACTCTACATTGAGGACTCGCGGTCCACGATTGCGGGTGCATTCGAATACAACGCGGATCTGTTCGATGCCGTGACGATAGACCGCATGGCGGGCCACTTCCGTACCCTGCTTGGATGCATCGCCGCCGATCCCGACACGCCCATCGATGCATTACCGCTTCTCTCCTCGGAAGAACGCCGTCAGGTCACTGTCGAATGGAATCAGACCGAGGCCGATTATGCGGACACGCCGGTTCACAAATTATTCGAACTGCAGGCTGCACGAACACCGGATAACGTGGCCGCCGTGTTCGAAAGTTCGGCGCTTACTTATCGTGAGCTGAACCTGCGCGCCAATCGCCTGGCCGGTGAACTCATGGCCGAGGGCGTCGGCCCCGACATGCTGGTGGGCGTTTCAATGGAACGGTCGCTCGAAATGATCGTGGCTTTGCTCGCCATCCTGAAAGCCGGGGGGGCCTACGTTCCCATCGATCCCGATTACCCGGCCGAGCGCGTACGCTTCATGCTGGAAAACTCGCAGGTGGCCTGGCTGCTGACCCAGGCGCATCTCGTGCCCAGCCTGCCTGAAACCGAAGCACGCATTATGGCCGTCGAGCCAGAGGCGCCGGACCCGGCCTTCGCCCAAAATCCGGAGCCGGCCATTACGCCCGCGAACCTGGCGTACATGATCTATACCTCCGGCTCCACGGGACGCCCGAAAGGCGCGCTCAATACCCATCGCGCCCTGACCAATCGCATTCTCTGGATGCAGGACGCCTACCGGCTCACGCCGCAGGACGCCGTGCTGCAGAAAACGCCGTTCAGCTTCGATGTTTCGGTGTGGGAATTCTTCTGGCCTCTTGTTACGGGCGCACGCCTCGTCTTCGCAAGACCTGGCGGTCAGCGCGAAAGCGACTACCTGGCCGACCTCATCGTCCGTGCCCGGATCACCACGCTGCACTTCGTTCCTTCCATGCTGCGCGCCTTCCTCGAAGAGCCGGATGTGGAACGCTGCACCACGCTGCGCCGCGTCATCTGCAGCGGCGAGGCGCTTCCGCTTGACCTGCAACAGAAGTTCTTCGAACGCCTGTCGACCGAACTGCACAATCTCTACGGACCCACCGAGGCCGCCGTGGACGTGACCTTCTGGCAATGCAGCCCGAACGATTCCCGCCGCAGCGTTCCCATCGGCCGCCCCATCGCGAACACACGGATCTACATCGTGGATGAGTTTCTGCAGCCTTCTCCGATCGGCATTCCCGGTGAGTTGCTCATCGGTGGAGTGGCGGTGGGCCGCGGCTACTATCGCGAGCCGGAGCTCACGCGCGCCAAATTCATCCCCGATCCGTTCGATGGCGCGCCGGAAGCCCGCCTCTACCGAACTGGCGATCTCGCGCGCTTCGGCCCCGACGGAGTCATCGAATTTCTCGGGCGCATGGACCATCAGATCAAAATCCGCGGCTTCCGGATTGAACTCGGGGAGATCGAAGAAACGCTGCGGACGCATCCCTTAATCGCCGATTGCGTCGTTGTAGCCAGAATCGATGTCGCCAGGGCCGATGGCGCCAATACGCGCCTCGTCGCTTACATTGCCGGCAGTGCCACTGAAATTCCCGATCCGCGCGATTTTCTGAAAGCCACTCTCCCCGGCTACATGGTTCCTTCGGCTTTCGTTTTCCTCGACAGCCTGCCGCTGCTTCCCAACGGCAAGATCAACCGCAAAGCGCTGCCGCCGCCCATCGAAAAACCTGACGCTTCCCGCCCCCGCGAGTTGCCCGCGACGCCCCGCGAAAAGCTCCTTGCCGCCATCTGGCAGGAGGTTTTGCAGGTTGCCCTGGTTGGCATCCACGATAACTTCTTCGAACTGGGCGGCGATTCCATCCTCAGTATTCAGGTGGTGGCGCGTGCTAACCAGGCGGGACTGCGCATCACTGCCAGGCAATTCTTCCAGCATCAGACGATCGCGGAACTGGCGGCCGCGCCCGAGGTTCAAATCGCGCGCCCGTCCGGGATCGACGAACTGGGTGAAGTGCCGCTCACTCCGGTGCAGCACTGGTTTTTCGAACAGAAGCTGGAAGAGCCGTCACGTTTTAACCAATCCGTTCTCCTTGAGGTGCCGGCGGATACCGATGCGGGCTTGCTCGCGCAGGCGATCGAAGCGATGTACGTTCACCACGGCGCGCTCCGGCTTCGATTCTCGACTGCTGCAAATAACTGGACCCAGCAGGCGGCGCCGCCAGCCTCGGACAACATCTTCGCCGTCATTGACATTGCGGATACCTCAGCCATGCTGCCGGGCGCGCAGGCCGCAGAAGAGAGCATCGACATTGTGCACGGCCCGCTCATCGCCTGCCGGCTCTTCCGTTTCCAGTCCGGTGAACCCTCCCGCCTCTTCCTTGCGGCCCACCACCTTGCGATCGACGGCGTCTCCTGGCGCATTCTGCTCGAAGACCTCCACAACGCTTACCATCGCTTGCCCTTGCCCGCGAAGACTACTTCGTTTCGCGAATGGTCTCTTCACCTGCGGCAACTGGCGCAAACACCCGCGCTCGCGGCTGAAGCGCCATTCTGGCTTAACAGGAATCCGGCTCCCATCCCGATAGATAAGATAGATCGGTCCGGGGTCAACCGCGTCGAGGATACTGCCTCCGTCTCATTCGAACTCGACGAGGCGGAAACCTCCGCGCTTCTCCGCCAGGCGCCCCAGGCTTACAACGCACGCATTAACGAAATCCTGCTGACCGCGCTTGCTCTTGGCTTCACCAGGACCACGGGCGAACCCGGCATCCTGCTCGAACTGGAGGGCCATGGCCGACACGAATCGGACAGCGGGATCGACGTTTCCCGAACCGTGGGCTGGTTCACCAGCATTTTTCCGGTTTGCCTCACGATCGATCCGGAGCTGCCGGCCGGAGAAGCGCTGAAATCGGTCCGGCAACAACTGCGCCTGATTCCGTCGGATGGCTTCGGTTACCCGCTGCTTCGTTATCTTTCCGAAGATGAAACGCTTCGCAACCGCCTCGCAGGCTTGCCCAAACCGGAGATCCTCTTCAACTATCACGGGCAGATCGACACGGCTTTGCCGCGCACCTCCGCCTGGAGCCTTGCCAGTGAAAACCTCGCCGCCCCACGCTCGGCCACGGCCCTGCGCACGCATCTTTTCGAGATCGTCGCCGCTATTTCGAAAGGTAAGTTCCGCGTCGACTGGCTCTATAGCGAGCGGATTCACCTCCGCGCCACGGTGGAGCGCTTTGCGAACGGTTTCAGGGAACAACTGCGGGCACTCGTCCGCACGGGCATCTTCATCGGCGACCCCACTTCGATTGAAGATACGTATGAGCTCTCGCCGCTGCAGCAGGGCATTCTGTTTCACGCATTGTACGAGCGGAACCCCGCCGCCTATTTCCAGCAATTCAGCTTCGCTATCGAAGGCGTGCTCAACGTTTCCGCGCTCCGGCAAGCGTGGACGAACGCGCTCCAGCGCCATGCCATCCTTCGCACCACGTTCTTCTGGAGGGATCTGGATCGCCCGGTGCAGGCCGTTCTACGCGCGGTCGAACTTCCCTGGGAGTCGCATGACTGGCATACGTTCGAGGAATTTCTCGCCCGCGACCGGCGCCGCGGCTTCGATCTGCAAGTTGCGCCACTCTTCCGCTGCACACTGTTTCAGAAGGATGAGACTCACGCACGTTTCTGCTGGAGCACTCACCACATTCTGCTCGACGGCTGGAGCGCCTCCATTTTGTTTAAAGAAATATTCGAGGACTACGTCTCGCTGGCTCGCGGGGAAGCACGGGCCAGCGCGCCCGCGCCCAGACCTTTCCGTGATTACATCGACTGGCTCGCGCGGCAAAATCACGCGGAAGCCGAGTCGTGGTGGCGCGCGGAATTGCGGGGGTTCCATGAGCCCACGCCGCTTCTCCGGAACCCGGCGCTCAATTCCGCGCCACAGCAGGAGCAGTCGCTGCTGCTCGACGAGAAATTCACAGCGGACCTGCAAGCGCAACTTCGCGCGCACCGCGTCACTCTCAACGCCGCCCTGCGGGGTGCCTGGGCCGTTCTTCTCAGCCGGTACTCCAATACCGCGGACGTCGTATTCGGCGTAACCGTGTCCGGACGGCCACCCGCATTCGAAGGCGTCGAAGACATGGTCGGTCTCTTCATCAATACGCTCCCGGCACGCGTGCGCGTGGACCACGACAAGCGCTTTTCCGATCTGCTGGGCGAAATTCAGGCGGCCCGGTCCGCCATGGACTCGTATGCCTTCAGCTCGCTGGCCGATATTCAAAAATGGAGCGAACTGCCCGCCGGAAGCAGTCTGTTCGAAAGCCTGCTGGTTTTTGAAAACTACCCGGTCGCGGCTCCGCCCGGCCTCGATCCCGGCGAGATCCGGATTCTCGACATTCGTTCTTTCGACGAAACGAACTACCCGCTCACCGTGACCGTGGTTCCGGGAGCGCGTCTTCAGATCCGCATTGCGCACAATTCCCAACGCTTCGATCGCGACACCGTGAAGCGCATGCTCGGGCACCTCTCGACACTGCTCGAGAACTTTCTGGCGGACCCGGGCTGCCTTTGCGGGGACCTCACTATCCTTCCCGAACAGGAACGCCGGCAACTCGTATTCGGCTTCAACGATACCGCCAGCCCCTTCGACCCGGCTCAAACCGTGGTCCACCGTCTCGAAGCGTCTCCCTCTTCCAGGGAATTCAACGCGCGCGCCAACCGCCTGGCGCGCCGCCTGCTCCAGTTTGCGGATCCCGGTGCTGACGATCTTGTCGCGCTTATTGCCCATCGCTCGGACCGAATGGCCGACGCCATCCTCGCCATATGGAAATGCGGCGCGGCTTACGTGCCGATCGATCCCGCGTACCCTGCGGCTCGCATCCGCTCGATTTTGGAACAATCCCGCCCGAAGTTGATTATCACCGAGGCGGGAGTTGCGGATAACATTCCCGATCTCGATCTTGCCTCGTTCGCGCCCACGGTATTCCTCGACGACCTGGACGATTCGGGCGACGCTTCCGATCTCGACCGGGCCGTTCCGCCGCACGGTCTCGCCTACGTCATCTTCACTTCCGGCTCCACAGGCACTCCCAAAGGCGTCATGATCGAGCACGCGGGAATGCTCAATCACCTGCTCGCAAAAGTGCGGGAACTCCGGATTGGCCCGGATTCAGTAGTTGCTCAGAATGCGTCCCATTGCTTCGACATCTCCGTGTGGCAATTCTTCGCGGCACCGCTCGCGGGCGGAAAAACAGTGGTTCTGGGTGACGATCTGGTGATCGACCCCGCGCGTTTTCTCGCGGCCGTGGCCTCTTGCGGGGTCACAATTCTCGAAGTGGTGCCTTCCTACCTCGCGGTGTTGCTCGAAAACCCGGACGTCGAAAAATCTGCGCTGGCGAAGCTCAAGGTTCTTCTCGTCACGGGAGAAACCGCCAGCCCCGCCCTTCTGCGCCGCTGGTTCCGGGTCTTCCCCGGCGTTCCGGTCGTCAATGCGTACGGGCCCACGGAAGCCTCGGACGACATCACGCACTACCGTCTCTCGGGCCCGCCTGAAACGGCCTCGATCCCTGTCGGCAGGCCCATCCCCAATCTGCGGATCTACATCGTCGATGAACGTCTGCGGCTCTGCCCGATCGGTGTGCCGGGAGAGATTTGCGTTTCCGGCGTCGGCGTGGGCCGCGGCTATCTCAACGACGAAGTCCGCACGCGAGCCGTATTCCTCGACGATCCTTTCCGCCCGGAGCCCGGGAGCCGCATGTATCGCACCGGCGATATCGGATGGTTCCTGCCCGATGGCACGATTCTCCTTTCCGGCCGTCACGACCAGCAGGTTAAAATTCGAGGCCACCGGATAGAACTCGGTGAAGTGGAGAACGCCCTGGAACATCTGCCAGAGATCGCCCGGGCCGTGGTCGCCGCGCATGGAGAAAGTCTGATCGCTTACGTGATCCCGGCCCCCGGCCAGACGCTGCTGCCCGACGCGATTCGGCGTGCCCTGGCCCACCGGATTCCCGGCTACATGACACCGCAGGCATTCGTCACGGTCGCGAATTTCCCGCTCACGTCAAACGGAAAAATCGATCGGGGCGCGCTCGCGCGGCTTACCGGTCCCGCCAGCCCGTCCACGAAGACCCATATCGCACCCCGGACGGCCGAAGAGACCAGTCTGCTCGCCGTCTGGGAAGAAGTTCTCGGCCAAACCGGAATCGGGGTCACCGACGATTATTTCGATCTTGGAGGCCACTCCATCCTGGCAGTGCGTCTGATGGCCAGGATCGAACAGACCTTTCATCGAAGGCTGCCCATCGCGCAGCTCTTCGGCAACCCCACAATCGAGATGCTCGCCGCGACCCTGCGTGACGATGCCAGCCGGCCCTCCTCCACCGGACTGGTGGAGATTCGCGCGGGCGGCACGGCCACCCCGCTGTTCCTGCTTCCCGGAGCGGGCGGCAACGTCGTCTATTTCCACGGGCTCGCGCGCAAGCTGGCCGGCAACCGCCCGGTCTACGGTCTGGAGGCGCCGGGCCTCGATGGCTCGGCTCCCCCGCTTACCAGTGTGGAGGAGATTGCGGCTCGCAATATCGAACTCGTCTGGCCCATCGCCGGCACTGGCCGTTACGCGCTCGCCGGTCATTCCTTCGGTTCGTCGGTGGCTCTCGAAATGAGTCGGCAACTGATCGCCAAAGGGGCTTCCATTGAGTCCCTGACGATTTTCGACTCCACGGCTCCAGTATCGGTTCAAGACGCCTGGTGGCGGGCCTGGGACGACACGGAATGGCTCCTCGCCATCGCCCATGAAATCGGCGTTTTCCTCCACGCGGATCTTCGCCTTACCCGGGAGGATCTGGAGCCGCTGGCCCCCGAGGCACGGCTGACTTGCATCCTCGAAAAAATTGCCAGCCAGGGGGATTGGTTCGCCGGTGCGGGCCCCGACAGGCTTCGCGCTTACCTTCAGGTTTACCAGGCGAATTTCCGGACTGTTTATGAACCCGCCGCCGATGCGCTTCCCGTGCCGATCGCCCTCTTCCGCAGTACCGAATCCAGTCCCGAAGATTATGGGCCGTCTCCCGAGGTAGCCGCGATTCGCCAGGACAGGGCCTGGGGCTGGGATCGTTTCTCATCCCACCCGGTCACTGTTATCGATGTGCCGGGCGATCACCTGACCATGCTGCTCGAACCTCACGTCTCCGTCCTCGCGCGCCACCTGGATGCGCTGCTGGAGAGTACCGGCTGATGCCCCCGACCATCGACAGCTACTTTGCCCGCAAGGTTTGCATCAACCTCGATCGCCGGCCCGACCGCTGGGATGCCATGCTGCGCAAGTTCGCCGAGCATGGCATCCTGACCGTCGAACGTCTTCGGGCTGTCGACGCCAGATCGGTCTCGGTTCCGAACCACCTGAGTCATCTGCGTCCGCAGGATTATGCCTGCACCATGAGCCATCTCAGCGCCGTGAAGCAGGCTCGCGAGGCCGGAGCCGGCGAAGTTCTGATCTTCGAGGATGACGTCTTCTTCGACCCTGATTTTCTGAGCCGCTTTCCCCTGTTCATCGGGCAACTGCCTTCGGACTGGCACATGCTGTTTCTCGGCGTCTACCACTTTGACGAACCGCTGCCCGTGTCGCCGAATATTGTCAGGATACAAAAAGCCCTGACCGCGCACGCCTACGCTATCCGCAATTCGCTGTTCGATGAATTCATTGCGCTCAACGAGAACCCGCCCGCCATTGTCGATCGCAATAATACCCTGCTGCAGCCGCGGTTCAACTGTTATTGCTTCGAGCCGAACCTGGTGGGCCAGGAAGCCGGTTACTCGGATCTCATGGATGAGGAAAAGCCGGAGAAACCGTTACGCTACACGTTTCCCATCGAAGGCGCGTGGTGAGTTAGCCGGTGGCGACCACGACCTCGACGCCCGATCCCATAAACAGGCCGGATTCAACAACTCCCGGCACCGCTTTGATGTCACGCTCCAGTTCGCCGTGAATTGCCGCAAACCGGACATCCAGGATTAAGTTGCCGTGCTCCGTAATGACCGGACCGTCCTTATTCACCGCCAGGCGCAGAGCGATCGCGACAGCGCCGAGCGCCGTCAATTCCCGTTCCACGACCCGTAGCGCGATCGGCAGAACTTCCACCGGAACCGGGAACTTCTCGCCCAGCTTCCGCACCAGTTTCGACCGGTCCACCAGGATAAAATTCCGCGGCGACGCATGAATCATGACTTTCTCCATGAACATGGCGCCACCCCGGCCTTTAATCAGATTCCGTTCGGGATCCACTTCGTCGGCGCCATCGAACGCCCAGTCGGGCCGCCTCTGCAGCAGAGAAGCGACGGGCAGATCCACCGCCATGCACGCGAGGGTCACTTCCTGAGAGGTGCAAACCACGGTGACGTTCAATTTCTCGTGCCGGACACGCTCCGCAATTGCCTGAATCGCGACGTAAGCCGTCGATCCGGAACCGACACCGATGGTCTGGCCGTCCTCGACGCGCTCCGCGATTTTTCTTCCCAATTCCTCTTTTGCGGCGCGATTCGAGATAGATCCCGACCACGCATCGCGGATTGTAATACCGTCCCAGTTCATAACAAATCCATTCGATACAAGTCATGCAGCCGCACCAGACCGAGGCATCGCCCGCCTTCGACCACCGGAAGCACGGAGATCTGCGAAGGACGGTCTTCCATCAGCCGCAGCGCCTCGCGCAGCAACGCATCGGGGCTCACCGTCACCGGCCTCGCCGTCATGAGATCCGCCGCACGCACGGCGCGTATGTCGCGGTCCATCTCAAGCGCGCGCCGCAGGTCGCCGTCGGTAATCAACCCCTCCAGACGGCCGCCCTCCCCGGTCACGCAAGCCGCGCCCAGGGGACACTGGTTCATCGCGATAATGACCGACTTCATCGAACTCCCCGCGCCGGCCCAGGCCACCCGATCCCCGTCATGCATCACCTCCCGCACGGTCACTCGCAGATTTCTCCCCAGCTGACCCGCGGGATGGCGCCGTGCAAAGTCCTCCGGGCCGATCTCCCTCGCCTGCATTACCGCCAGCGCCAGGGCATCGCCCAACGCCCCTGCCACCGCCGTGCTCGCGGTTGGCGCAAGATTATAGGCATCGGCTTCCGCCCGCACCGAAGCATCGAGCAGGATATCCATCTCGCGCCCCAGTGGGGATGCCAGGTTCCCGACAATCCCGATCAGCGGCGAGTGCAGTTCCCGCAGAACGGGTATCAGCCGCAGCAGCTCAACCGTTGTGCCGCTCTTCGAGAGCATCACGGTTGGATCGCCCGCGGCATAGATCCCGACATCGCCATGCAGGGCGTCCACCGGATACAGGAAAACGGCGGAAGTCCCCGTGCTGCACAATGTAGCGGCGAGTTTCCGGGCAACGAAGCCCGATTTTCCAAGGCCCGTCACTACCACCTTCCCCCGGTGTTCCTGAATCGTACGGACCGCCGACAGGAAGGAATCGCCGAGGCGGCCGGCGGCGCATGAGATCGCTTCCGCTTCCGTTTCCATCGCCGACTTTCCCGCGGCCAACAGATCGGAAATCGTTCTCGCCGGCACGTTGCTAGTGTACTGAACCCGATTTCATAAACTGGACGGAATGTCCGAGACTGAAACGCTCGCATCCTGGATCGTCTCCAACCGCATTGAAACCGTCCCCGAAGATGTGCGCCACGAGGCCCGCCGGGCCATCGTCAACTATCTCGGCTGCGCCCTCGGAGGCAGCCATGACGAAGCCGTCGATATTGCCATCCGTGCCCTTGGACCGTATTCCGGTCCGCCGGCCGCCGGCGTCCTGGGACGTGTTGAGCGCCTCGACCCTCTTCTCGCCTCGCTGATGAACGGCATCGCCTCGCACGTGCATGACTTCGACGACACCACGCCGAAAAACTACATGCACCCTACCTCTCCCGTGGCCTCCGCGCTCTTCGCCTTTGCCAGCGCCAATCCCGTTGGAGGCCGTGATTTCATGGATGCCTTCATCACGGGATTCGAAGCTGAAATGCGCATCGGCAACGCCGTTTATCCCGCGCACTACGATGCCGGCTGGCATATCACCGGCACGGCGGGAATCTTCGGGGCCGCGGCGGCCATCGGCAAACTCCTTGGCCTCACGCTTCAGCAGACCGTCTGGAACCTCGGGCTGGCCGCCACTCAGGCCGCGGGCATCCGCGAGATGTTCGGTTCCATGGCGAAGGCTTTTCATCCGGGCAGCGCCGCCCGGAACGGATACTCGGCGGCTCTGCTCGCGCAAGCCGGATTCACCGCCGGCGAGCACGGCCTTGAAGGCCCGCGCGGTTTCGCGGCGGTACAGGCCGCGAGCTACGACCTTTCGCGCATCACCGCGAGCCTTGGCGAGGACTACGAACTGCGCGCCAACACTTACAAGCCATTCCCTTGCGGGATCGTGAACCATCCTACCATCGACGGTGCCATTCAGATTCATCGCGAACACCTTCATCGTAAGGACGGCCTCGCGCCTGGCTCGATCGCAGCCGTCCGGCTCCGCGTTGCGCCCCTGGTTCTCGATCTCTGCAACCAGACCGGCATCACGAAAGGCCTTCAGGGCAAGTTCTCCGTCTATCACGGTGCCGCCGTCGGGCTGGTCCGCGGTAAGGCGGGCATTGGGGAATACACTGACGCGGCAGTCAACGACCCGGAGATCAGGCGCGTCCGCGAATGCGCCAGCGCACTGGGCGATGCTTCGCTGACTGAAGATCAGGCGGTTATTGAAGTGGAACTGGTGAATGGCGAAAAGTTTACGCGTTTCGTCGCGCAGTCGCCCGGCAACATCCACAGGCCGCTGACCGATCGGCAGCTGGAAGACAAATTCCTCTGCCAGGCCGTTCTGGCGCTTCCCCCGGCGCAAGCAGAAAGGCTCCTTGCGCAATGCTGGGCCATCGACCGGACGGAGGATGTGAATCGTCTAATCCAGGCTGCGATCCCGGAATAACCGGCGCGATCCGGAAACAAGTTGAGCTGGAGGTTGGCGATACGGTTCAGCGCGAAGCGACACTATTTTCGAAGTTCAGGATGTAATTCTGGCGCGGGTGCTGCATCGGACTCATCCCGTATTCCTTCGCTTCTTCGAGTGCTTTGGCGTTTGTCCAGTGGTCGTGGTCGATACGGTAACAGGCGACCACGATTCCAGTCCGATCCTTGCCTTGCCGGCAATGGACGAAAACGGGACCTTTATCCGCCGCATCCAGCACCGCCAACAGGTTTGCAATCTGTTTGTCGGTCGGAGCGGTCAGGCCTTCCATTGGCACATTGATGTAATGCAATCCGAACTGTTCCGCGATTTTTTCTTCGCTATCGGAATGGTCCTTGCCATGCCGAAGGTCGACAATGGTTTTCACGCCCAGATCGGCCAGACTTTTGAAGCCTTCGGCGGTGGGCTGCGCGCCCCTGTAGACGTTCCGGTCAACCTGATGGAAATTCGCCACGCCGGCGAGATCCATCCCGGCGAAATCCATCCCGGCGAAATCCATGCCAGGCGCCGCCTGCAATAAAAAGCAGGAAAAAACAAGGATTACGCCTGCCGGAAACAGTGACTGTAAGGTTTTCATGCCTGTTTGTTGGATGCGGGCAATTAAATAAGGTTTCGGACACGTCCGTTGCGAAGCGGGGAGTAGGATGAAATTAGTATCATGTTGCTGCTGATTCACGAGGGTTCGCCGGTATGAAAGACTGTCTCCGGCGATTGCGGCACGGGGATGTGCTCCATAATCGCGCCTAATTTGACATGAGCATTTCATCGCCGTTTATTCAGCGACCCGTAGCCACGACCCTCCTGACCATCGCGGTAACGCTGGCGGGCGGAATCGGTTATACCCAATTACCCGTATCCCCCCTGCCGCAGATCGACTTTCCCACGATCCGGGTAAGCGCCGGGTTGCCGGGCGCCAGTCCGGAAGTCATGGCGGCCGCCGTGGCAACGCCTCTGGAGAAGCAGTTCACGCGCATCGCGGGGATCACCGAAATGACTTCGAAGAGTTCCCTCGGGAGCGCGAACGTGGTGCTGCAATTCGATATGAACCGCGACATCAATGCCGCGGCCCGGGACGTACAGGCGGCCATCAACGCCGCTGCCGGATACCTCCCCACCAATCTGCCGAAGAGACCGACCTATCGGAAAATCAATCCCACCGACTCCTCGATCCTGAACCTCTCCCTGACATCGGAGGTGGTTCCCCGACCGAGGCTCTACGACATCGCATCTTCGATTTTCGCGCAGAAACTTTCGCAGGTCCCGGGCGTCGGCCAGGTAAACGTCGGCGGGAGTTCCCTTCCGGCGGTCCGCGTGGAACTGAATCCGCAGCCGATCTCAAGTTACAACATCGGGCTGGACCAGATCGGGAGTTTTCTGGCCAGCGCCAACGCGAACGGACCGAAAGGAGAACTGGAAAATTCCCGCATGGCGCTGCCGCTTTCGGCGACCGACCAGTTGTTCGAAGCGAAGGATTACAAGAACCTGGTGGTGGTTTACCGGCATGGCGCGCCGGTTCGTTTGTCCGATCTCGGGCGCGTGGTGGATGCAACCGAAGACTTGCGGAACATGGGTCTTTCGCGTGGCAACCCCGCGGTGATGATCTGGGTGAACCGGCAACCCAACGCGAACATCATCGACACGGTAGAGCGCATCAAGGCATTGCTGCCGCAGTTCAGAGCCTCCCTGCCACCGAGCGTCCAGCTCAACATCGACAGCGACCGCACCGTTACTATCCGCTCATCGGTCAACGAAGCTCAGATCAACACGCTCATCTCGATTTGCCTGGTCGTTCTCGTGGTGTTCTTTTTTCTGAGGAACGGGTGGGCGACGTTTATCCCGAGCATATCGGTGCCGGTGTCGCTGATCGGTACCTTCGGCGCCATGTATCTGCTCGACTACAACCTCGACAACCTCTCGCTCATGGCGCTCACGGTCGCGACCGGGTTTGTGGTGGACGACGCCATTGTCGTTATCGAGAACATCATGCGGCACATCGAAGGCGGCATGCAACCGATGAAGGCGGCGTTGAAGGGCGCGGCGGAGATCGGCTTCACTGTTTTGACGATGAGCCTGTCGCTCATCGCGGTATTCATCCCCATTTTGCTCATGGGTGGCATTGTGGGGCGCCTGTTCCGCGAATTCGCGGTAGTGCTGTCGGTCTCGATTGCGGTCTCGATGGTGGTTTCGCTGACCGCCACTCCCATGATGTGCTCGCGTCTGCTGAAGACGAGGCATACGCACGGGCGTCTTTACAACTGGACCGAAGGCATATTTCAGTGGGTGATTTCGACATATGCGTCCGCGCTCGACATCGTGCTGGAGCATACCGCCCCCATGATGCTGCTCATGGCGGTGACCATCGGCACCAGCGTTTATCTCTATATCAAAATCCCGAAAGGATTCTTTCCGCAACAGGATACGGGACGCCTTTCGGGAATTATAGAGGGACAGCAGCATATCTCCTATCAGGCGCTGGTGGAAAAAGCGCGATGGTTCGAGCAGCAGGTCCGGAGCGATCCGGACGTTGACACGGTCGATATGGTGGCAGGCACCAGCGGAGGCGGTTCCGGCGGCAACCAGGCTCAGGTCTGGCTCCAGCTCAAGCCGCTCGGAGTCCGGAAGAGCAGCGTGGATCAGGTGATCGACCGGCTGCGCGCGAAGACGGAAAGCATGCCCGGCGCAACGCTTTACCTGCAGGCCAACCAGGACATCCGCATCGGCGGCAGGCAATCGAACGGTGAGTACCAGTACACTCTTCAGAGCCAGGACTTGAAGCTGCTGGACCAGTGGGGACCCAAGGTTCTGGAGCAAATGCGAAAGTTGCCGCAGATTGCCGACGTCAGTTCCGACCTGGAGAATTCGGGCCTTTCGTCGAACGTGGAAGTGGATCGCGATACGGCATCGCGCCTCGGACTGACGGCCCAGGCCGTCGACAGCGCCCTCTACGATGCTTTCGGCCAGCGGCAGGTTTCAACGATGTACAAGTCGATCAATCAGTACCATGTGGTGCTGGCGCTTGAACAGCAGTGGTGGTCGAGTCCCGATTTTCTGGAGAAGATTTACGTCCAGACGCCCCGGGGAACTGCTGTTCCGCTGTCGGCGTTCGCTCATTTCACCGAGGGCCTCACTCCCCTTTCGCTTCCCCACCAGGGGCAGTTCCCGTCGGCTACCATGTCATTCAATCTGCCGAACGGCGTTTCGCTGAGCGATGCGGTGCTGGCCATTGAAAAAGCTGAGATCGATATGGGCATGCCGGCCAGCATCACGGGTAAGTTTGCGGGCACGGCGCGGGCGTTTCAGGATTCGCTGTCGAGCCAGCCGATCCTGATTCTGACCGCTCTGTGCGCGGTCTACATCGTCCTTGGAATCCTGTATGAAAGCCTGATCCACCCGCTGACAATCATCTCGACGCTGCCATCGGCCGGGCTGGGAGCCCTCATCGCGCTGGTAGTCTTCAAGACGGATCTCACCATCATCGCGCTCATCGGCATCATTCTGCTGATCGGGATTGTGGAGAAGAATGCGATCATGATGATCGATTTTGCGCTCGCCGCGGAACGTAATGACGGCTTGAGATCGCGCGACGCTATTTTCCAGGCATGTCTGCTGCGCTTCCGCCCGATCATGATGACCACGTGCTGCGCGCTTCTGGGAGGCATGCCTCTGGCGTTGGGCAGGGGCACCGGCTCGGAATTGCGGCGGCCGCTGGGAATCGCGATTGTGGGCGGTTTGATCGTCAGCCAGATGCTGACCCTGTTCACCACCCCCGTGATCTATCTGTCTCTGGACCGTCTGCGGGCGCGTTTCAGCCGCAGGCTGACCGGCAGGTACCGGCCGGGCTTTCTGGTTCCGGGCGGGCTTGGCGATCACGCCGACTGATACTGGTAGCAGTGTCTGTCGCATCTCTGTCTGTCGAACCTCTCATTGAACTAAACCGCGTGACGGTCATGCGCGGCGCCAACATCGCTCTGCGGGACGTCAGCCTGACTATCGGGGCGGGCGAACACGTTGCCATCCTCGGGCCCAACGGTTGCGGCAAATCGACATTGATCAAGACGATTACGCGGGAATGCTATCCGCTGGCCCGCGCGGGATCTTCGGTCCGGATACTCGGCCAGTCCCTCTGGAACGTGGTCGATCTCCGTAACATGCTCGGCATTGTTTCGAACGACCTGATGACGCAATGCACGCGCGAAATCACGGGCTTCGACGTGGTGCTTTCCGGATTCTTCTCCAGCATCGGAATCTGGCCGAACCATCACGTCACCGGGGAGATGCGGAGCAAAGCGCTCGAAGTACTCTCTCTGCTCGACGCGCCGGATCTCGCGGAAAAACCGGTGGACGAAATGTCGTCCGGCGAAGCGCGCCGCGTGCTGATCGGCCGCGCGCTGGTGCATGGCCCGCGGGCCCTGCTGCTCGACGAGCCTTCCACCAGTCTCGACCTGTTCGCTCAGCACGAACTGCGCGAGACCGTCCGCAAGCTGGCGCGGTCCGGCATCGGCATTCTTCTGGTGACCCATCAGCTCTCCGATATCATTCCCGAGATTGACCGGGTGATTCTGATGCGCGGCGGCCAGATCGTGGCCGACGGACCAAAAGACGAAACGCTGACGGCAGGCGCGCTTAAGAATCTGTTCGGAGTCGATGTGGAGCTGGCGCGCCGCGGCGGATATTACCACCTCTGGTAATCCGCCGGAGCCCTGTCCCTGCGAATCCGGAGGCTGAACTCACGGTTCCGAGACGGGATGCGCGATCATAACTTGCGTATGCCAGTTCGAGATGAAGTCACCCGAAAGCTGCACCCGGTGAGGCAGGGAGAACCGCGCTGGCCGGCCCTGATTGCCGCTCTGGCCGTCGGAGTGTTGTTCTATGCCATGCCGGAGTCTCTCAGGGTCGGGCCAGAATGGCTGCTCCTGGCGGTTGTCGCGGTCCTGTTGATTCCCGTCTCTCTGTTCCACCGGCTCGGCCGGGGCCGCTTGAACGAGATCTTCGCGTACTCGAATCTGGTTGTGATTACGCTCGCGGTGCTCTCGTCTCTGGTCCTTCTCGTCATGAGACTGCCGGCCCACAAGGAACCGCCCGTGCTGCTATTACGCGCGGCGGCGGCTCTGTGGGTCAGCAACATACTGGTTTTCGCGTCGTGGTACTGGCGTCTGGATGGCGGTGGACCCAACGTGCGCGACAAACTCGCCGTGCACACGGACGGCGCCTTTCTGTTTCCGCAGATGATGATGGATCACGAACTCCGGCGGCAGATGGGCGAGGATCGCTGGAATCCCGGGTTCATCGATTACCTGTTTCTGGCATTCAATACAAGCACGGCGTTTTCACCTACCGACGTGCCCGTTCTTTCGCGATGGGCGAAAGTCATGATGATCGTGCAGTCGATGATCTCGCTGGCAACCGTGGCATTGCTGGCCGCGCGGGCGGTTAATATTCTGTGATGAATCACCGGAACCAGATCGACCACACTGTATCCACGGTGGCGTGCGCAACGGATGAGGCGAGCAACCGCCGCCTGGCCAGCCACGCGCGTCCGTAGAAGACACCGGCGGCGGCGGCCAGGATGACGTAGCGCCAGTTAAAGTATGCCGCTCGTTTGTTGAAGTGCGCGAGGCCGAACAGCAACGAGGTTATGGCCAGCGCACGATTCGTGCCGACGCGCCGCTCCAGCATATTCAGCATCAGCCCGCGGAAGAACAGTTCTTCCGGCAGGGCAACGAAGAACAGCGTGAACAGCCAGCCGGCCGCGAACGCGAGCGGACTGCTCAGGGTCCGGTGGAAGCGCAGGAAAGCGAGCGCGAACCCGAGCAGAACGGCTATCGGGGCGAAGTAAAGAAACTCACGCAGGCCGGTCAGAACGTCCGAACGGCGAATGCGAAAATCGAACCCAATGCCTTCAATGGGCCGGATCACGAGGTATCCGTAGAGCCCCGCGTCAACGAACAGGAGTTTCGGCATTCCCGTCAAACCTGCAACCGGCCATGCGCGATCGAAGAAGCGCAGATCAACCGCAATACCGAGGATGGCGAGAACGAGCCAGTCCTGCCAGCCCGGCATCGCGAGGGGAGCGCCATCGGTAGAGCCGCGCTGCAGCAGGAGTGTAATCGAGAGCACGATCGCCGTCATCCCCAGACAGATATTCCACCGGAACTGGTTCCGCGGCAGAGCGAAGACGAGATACGAAGCTATGAGAAAGAGAGGCGCGAGTGTAACTGCCGCCCGGCCTTTAAGGTTGCGGCGCAACCACCTGTCGAGCCCGAAGCCGAACGCCCAATAGGGAACGAGGAGTATTATAAAGCTGACGCCTGTATACAGCCGGATTGTTACATCGAAGTGCTTCGCGACCAGCCAGAAGCACCCAAGAAGCGTAATAAACCCCACGATCGGCCACGTCACGCCTGCGTTTTCATGCTCTATCTGTTCGCGATTCATCGCTTTCCTTTATCTGCTCCATTGACAGATTCTTACATGGTAAGTAGTAACGAGGCTTGCTCTTTCCCGTCTGAGTTAGTGTAAGGAGATTTAAACACATGACCGGAAAATCGTTACTTATTGTTGGCGCGCTGACTCTCACCAGCTTAGGCATTGCCAGCGCCAAATCCTATGACATTATCCTGAGTTCACCGGCCAAAGCCGGGGCTACGGAACTGAAGCCCGGCGAATACAAGCTCAAGGTCGAAGGGTCACAGGCTGTTTTTACGGATCAGCAAAGCTCGAAATCCTTCAGCATCCCCATCAAAGTGGAGAACGGCGATAAGAAGTTCGGCTATACTTCGGTCGAGTCCACCAGTCTGCAAGGCATGGATAACATCCACGCAATCGACCTCGGCGGCTCGAACACCCGACTTACCGTAACCGAGTAACTTCCCCCGGCGGTTACAGAGCGTCCCGGACGACAACCCTTTCGTGGGCCGCGCCGGATATAAACCGGAGATCTATACGCTGGGCCATCGCGACCAGCTGGGGCTGAGATCAATCTTCTGACGGAAGAAGAGGACGGGGCGTTGTTGCGGATTGAACCCGCGCCGTGACGGCCTGTCAGACGTCGTAAGTGGGCGGCACGATTCCCTTGTTCCGCAGGTACATTTCAGCATAGCCGCGAGTGTGAGCCGTGTGGATCATGGCCTCATAAAGCAGGTCAAGACCGGTCATGGCCGGTCCCCTGCCCGCGAAACTCCGGGTCAGATCCGCGTCGGTAAGCTGTTCCACGACGCTGATGGACCAGTCGAAGACGGCGGTCAGATATTTCACCGTGGCTTCCTTGCCTGTGTCGTTTTTCGGAGCCGCGGGCGCGCTCGACTTGCCGAACCGGCCAAGATAATAGCCTTCGGCCTGGCCCAGGTGCTGCAATTCGCCGCCAAACGGGCGGGCGTCGGCAAAAGGCTTGTAATCGTAGTCTTCCGCAGGCATGGCCTCGGCCACTTTCAGGGTGAGAGCTTTCGATTTCCGCCAATGGGCGGCCAGGATACCGACCGCGCTGTCTTTCTTGTCATCCGCTGCTCCGGCGATGCCTGCCGTGGCGGCCGCGGCCGCTCCAATTACCGCTGAACCTATTATTGCGCGACGATTCATGCTGTTTCCTCAGCCAACCATTGTAATGGGTTTCAGTCGTCATTTACGGCAATCAGATGCAACGTATTGGCGTCTTCCGGTTCTTCCGCCGTTTCGACCTTCTTCAACTGCCGCTCGATGGCGCGCGTGCGGATCTCCGCGTCGTCCACCGTCCGCGTGGCCTGATCGAGGCGCTTGCGAATGGTGGCGAGCACCTGCGAATATTTGCCGAACTGCGATTTGACGTCTCCCAGCAACTTCCATACTTCGCTCGACCGCTGCTGAATGGCGAGCGTTCGGAACCCCATCTGCAGGCTGTTCAGAAGCGCCGCGAAGGTGGTGGGGCCGGCGAGCACCACGCGGAAATCGTTCTGCAGCGACTCCGCGAGCCCGGGACGCCGCAGGGCCTCGGCATAAAGGCCTTCGGTAGCCAGAAAGAGAATGCCGAAATCCGTGGTGAGGGGCGGCGCGAGATACTTTCCGCTAAAGGTTTTCGCGCAGGCGCGAACCACGCCTTCCAGTTCGCGCGCGCTCGCTTCCACCGCTTCGGCATCGCCGCGCTCGGCCGCGGCGGCAAGCCTTTGATACGTCTCCATCGGGAATTTGGCATCCACGGGAAGCCAGACCGGCTCCGTATTTTTACCGTCTTTACCGGGCAACCTGATGGCGAATTCCACGCGCTCGCCGGTTCCCGTAGTGGCGACGTTGCGCTCGAACTGCTCGGGCGCCAGGAGTTGGATCAGCAGGTTTTCCAGTTGCACTTCGCCCCATGCGCCGCGCGTGGTGACGTTGCTCAGCACACGCTTCAGGTCGCCGACGCCGGAGGCCAGATTCTGCATCTCGCCCAGGCCTTTGTGCACCTGCTCCAGTCGCTCGCTCACGAGCCGGAAGGATTCGCCCAGGCGCGTTTCGAGGGTCGTCTGCAACTTCTCGTCCACCGTCTGACGCATTTGTTCCAGTTTCGCCGCGTTATCGGTCTGGAGCGCATGCAGTCGCTGATCGACCACGCCGCGGATCGCTTCGAGCTGTTTCTGCTGCTCACGCTGATTTTCGGTGGCAGTTGCGGCAAAGCCGGAAAACTGCTGGGTGACTCCGCCGGCGAATCGCTGAATGCCCGACGCGACTTCTTCCCGGAGCGCGCGGCTTTCTTCGCTCTGGCGCTGCTGCAGGCGCGCAAGGTCGTCCCGCATGCGAGCTTCGAAGGAATCGTGAGAGCGCACGCGCGCCAGCAGGAGCAGATTAAGAATGACAACTACAGCGAGGAGGGACAGCAGAACAGCGGAAAACATTTTTGTGATGCTCTGTTCTATTCTACAGCTTGCGGACGGCTTCTTCGATCTGCTTCGCGAGCGCTGGATAATCGCTGCCTTCGAGCCGTAGCGGGGGGTCGAATTTCACGCGCGCGCGGCCCGGCGTGGGGAACTTCGCGGACTTGTGCAACACGTGTTCCAACCCCTCGATCCGCACCGGGACCACGGGGATTCGCAGGCGCGACGCCAGCATCCCGACGCCTGGCTGAAAAGACAGAATCTCACCCGCATCCGTTCGCTTCCCTTCCGGGAAGATCAGGATGCAGTTCCGATCGGCCGCGAGATCGGCTGCGTAGCGCAGTGCCTCGCGCGCTCCGGATTCTCTTTGGGGCAATGGGAACGAGTTGAATACGAGCGACGCAAGGACGTAATTCAGGCCGCTCGAAAAACGGGCGTGCCACGGATACCCCGCTCCATGGAAGTGGGCATCGAAAAACTCTTTCGCCATCGCCGGCGCAACCCGGTATCTCCATTTCGGGGGAAGCGCCGAAAGGATGGCCGGCACGTCGAAATGGCTCTGGTGGTTGGACGCGAAAATAACGGGCGGCTCAATGCCACGCAGATTTTCGATGCCACTCGCCTCGATCCAGGCGAAAACGCGCGTCAGGGGCAGGAGAAACCCGGGCAATACGATCCGCCGCAGCCATTGCGCCGGACGTGAGCGATTCCATTCGGGAAATTCGAAGGTCTCCTGTACCGCCGGTGGCACGCGGGCCAGATCGCCCACGGTTCGCGCGCGGCCGAATTGCGACTCGTCGATGGCCGTGCCGGTTCTCTGTTCGAGTTCCATCATGAGCTGGATGCGATCGAGAGAACTGAGCGCGAGGTCGTCGAGAGAAGTCCCTGCATCGACATGGCGGTTGCCCGCAAAGCGCTGAACGATTTCGGAAACGGAATCTCCCGCGGGAGGGCGATTTCCCGTGACGATATTCGCGGCGATCTCCATGCGTTTCAGCTTGTTGGTGCCCGAGGTGCGCGGCAGCGCGGGCTGCTGCCACACGGAAAAGCCGCGAATGCGCTGGTGCGTCTCCAGACGGGCGTTCGCCGCCGCAACGATTGCTTCGGCGTTCGCGCCAGGCCCGAGCACCAGCACCGCGTGTACTTGCTCGCGCGCGCCCTGCTTCGCCGCGACGACGGCCGATTCGCGCACGCCTTCAATGGCATTCAGGACACGCTCCACATCTTCCGGAAACACGTTCAGGCCGTCGGCCGAAACGATCATCTCTTTCTTGCGCCCCAGAATCTTCAGGCGATTGCCGGCATCCAGTTCACCGATGTCGCCAGTGTGCAGCCAGCCTTCCGGGTCGCGCAGACCCCCTTCGCCGAAGTAGCCGGGTGTGATGTTTTCCCCGCGCAGCAGGACTTCGCCATCGGGCGCGATGCGGATCTCAACACCCGCTATCGGCTTGCCCACAGTCCCTTTGCGCGCATCGAACGGATGATTCAGGGTTGCAACCGGGGCGGTTTCGGTGAGCCCGTAGCCCTGAATTACAACGTAGCCGAGCTTGCCCCAGAATTCTTCGAGCTCCGGGTCGAGCGGGGCCGCGCCGACGATAAAGCTCCAGAACTTCCAGCCGAGGCGTCGGTGCACGCGGCGATATTGCCACCATTTCCGGTACCACTTTCCATGGCGCGCGGGCGCGGCGGCCTCGGGCACCGCCTGCACGATGTAATCGCGCAGCAGTTCCAGCATCTGAGGCACGCAGACCAGAACCGAGATGCGGCGCCGGTGGATCAGATGCGCCACATCCTTCGGGCTGTAGCCGGACATGAAGAAAACTTCGCCCGCGATCATCGGCGGTATGAAGGCTGCCATGGTCTGGCCGAACATGTGGCTGAGAGGAAGCAGATTCAGGAAGCGAATGGGCGCGAAAGGCCCCATGTATTTGCGGTATTTCGCGATCCCCTCGTCGATCGGTTTCAGGTTGGCAAGGATGTTGCGATGCGTTATCGTGACGCCCTTCGGATCGCCGGTGGCGCCAGAAGTGAAGAGAATCTCCGCCAGGTCATCGGGCAGGGCGGCGGGGAATGCGTCCGATGCGGAAGCACTTCCAGTTACTTCTCGCATGGGCCAGACTGGGCAGGCAAGCCCCGGGGGAGGCTGGAGGGCGTCGCCGATCAGCAGCGCCCTCGCGCTCACGATAGCCGCGATGCGTTCGACGACGGCCGCCGACGAGCGAAAGTCCACCGGCACCGCAATCACGCCTGCCAGTACGCAGCCCCAAAGCGCGACCACCCACTCCGGACGATTTTCACCCCAGAAGAGGACGCGCTCGCCTTTCGCGATCCCTGCTTCCCGCAGACGGGCCGCGAAGGCGGACGCCGCGTTTGCCGCGGACGCATACGTAAGCCTCGCGAAACCAGGCCCGATACCGCCTTCGTGACGGAGAAACTCGCCGCGATTGCGCCGCCAGATTTCGAAAAAAGCCGCGAGCGAGGGAGGATTACCGATCACCTGTTAGATTCAAGCATATAGATAACGCCGAATCCGGTAAGGCCCGCAAAGACCGGAAACGGGTTGTCCACGGGACAATACTCCATGAAAGAGGAAAAGACTCCAATTATGTCAACAGCTGTAGAGAGCGCGAAATTGATTTTGAAACTGTATGAGTTGCGTCGCGAACAGACCATGCGCGAAGCGCGTAATTTCACCCTGACATTCAACCCGGTATCGTTCGAAGAATACATGGCGGGGATAATGGGGCCGCACAGCGCTCATATCCGCATGGTGACTTCCTATTGGGAAATGGCCTGTTCATTCGTGGTGAACGGAGCTATCGACCCAACCATGTTCGACGAAACGCAGGGGGAGCACATGATCGTATATGGCAAGATCGAAAAATTTTTGCCGAAATTGCGCGAGACGTTCGGAAATCCGAATGCTTTCAAGAATCTGGAGCAGGTTTGCCTGAACGCTCCGGGTGGTCTTGAGAGGGTTCGGGCGATGGCGGAACGTATTCGCGGCATGGCAGCGCGCACGACGTCAGCCAGCTAAGCCTCATCAGCCGGCTCCGACCAGTGAACGGTCCAGCCTCGCGGCCTTGCGCCGGATGTGAATCATGGCAAACAAGGCCGCGAAGCCCGCAATCAGTCCAACCGATGCGCCAAGCCCGAGCACCGCCGGGTCGGTCAGCCGGCCCTGTGCGTACAGCACGGATGTGATCGCAAGATTCAGGGCAATCGGGATAAAGGCCGCGGCCAACGGTAACCGCGGACGATTGAGCGCGAAGAAACACCGCGCAATCAGATCGAGCAGCGCCCATCCCATCAGGCTCGGCGCGAGTCCCAGAAAAACGCCCGAGACCAGCCGTGTCGATTCCGCCGTGAAACTGCCCCGCTCGAAAAGCAAAGCGATCACGGGGGTGCGCAGCAGCACGCCCACGGCGCAGGAAACGGCCGCCGCGACGGCCATCAGGCCAACGCCGCGGTCGATCAGCGAATAAGCCTTCGGTGTATTGTTCACGCCCCGCAGACGCGCGATTTCCGGGACCAGCGTCGAGGCGACCGGGTAGACCAGATAAGCGATCACCACGTTCACGCAACGGATGCAGTAATCGAATGCGGCCGCCATTCCAGGGCCGGCGTGCGTGGCGAAAGCCCGTGTCACCACCATGTTCCCGGCGATCAGACCGGCATACAGCATGAACATGCCGGGCTTCAGCAGGATCTCGCGAAGGGGCAGATGCAGGGGCGCGCGCGGCTCGCGGCGCAGAGGGCGGCTAAACCGCCACGTCAAAAAAAGCTGTAGCGCACTGCCGGCCACATAACCGACGGCGAAACCTCTGACCCCGAGAACGTTCCGCAGCAGCAATGCGCCCGCGATGGTCCCACCGTTCAGGCAGGTCTGGTACAGACCGGGAACCAGGAACCGGCGTTCGGTATAAAGGAGTGCCGAGAAGATGGCGGCGCTCCCCGCGAGAAATGTCGCCGGAGCGAACAACCGCAGTAACCCCACCGACTCCGCACGCTCCGTAGCGGCGAGACCGGGGCCGAGAATCGAGATCAGCTGGGGGGCAAAAACGGCGACGGCCACGCTCAACCCCAGCAGAATAGCGGCGAATATCCGCGCGGCGCGCGCAAACAAGGCTGCTCGCTCGCCTTCATGCCGCAGCAGCAGCATCGGCACGAAGGCGAACAGCATAGTGTTGACGACAACGGAATTGAGCGTATCCAGCGGCCCGATGGCGACAGCCAGTGCGTCCGCCCGGGCGTGCGTTCCCAGCAGATACGCTGTCACCGCGACACGGAAAAATCCGGTGACATTGCCCAGCAGAATCCCCGCCCCTACGATCAGGCCGCCATGCACCAGCCTGCTTTTACTTGCCCGCGCGATCGCATTAGACGGGAAACGCGGCAGAAAGTTAACTCCTGGCGGCGGCCAGGGCGGCTTCGTAGTTCGGATACTGCGACACTTCAGGCACGTATTCAACGTATTTGAGTGTGTCGTCAGGTCCGACAACGAAGATCGCGCGGCTCAGCAAACGCAGTTCCTTGATAAGCGTCCCATAAGCAGAGCCGAACGAGGCGTCCTTGTGGTCCGACAGCATTTTGACTTTGTCCAGTGCGAAAGAGTTACAAAAACGCTTCTGCGCGAACGGAAGATCCATGCTGACGGTGTAAATATCCACATCCTGCAGTTTCCCGGCTTCTTCATTGAAGCGCTTCGTCTGCGCGTCGCAGACGGGCGTGTCGAGCGAAGGCACCACGCTGAAGATCCGCGTCTTGTGCCCCGTATCGCTCAGATGCACGGGCTTCAGGCCGTTGTCGAGCGCGGCGAATTCGGGCGCCTTGTCCCCGGCTTTCAGTTCCGGACCCACCAGGGTCATCGGGTTCCCCATCAGCGTAGTTGCTCCTGCGCGCTCCATTTGATTCTCCTTGTTTTTGGTGACTTTTTTGTGAGATGAAAAGTCTATCTTAGCAATCCCGCGAGATCTGCTTCCGTGGAAGCGGGCGCCTGGCAGGCGAAGTTTTCGCAGACATACACCGTCGTCCGGCCGTCTCGCGCGTTCATCGATTCGATTTCGGAACGATACCCGGCGATCTCCGGACCGGCATAAAGCAGGACCCGGTTGGGATCGAACTTCGCCCACAGAAGACCCGCCATTGCGCCCCATATCGAATTACCCGGCGTACCCGCCACCACGATTTCCCTCGGCGGCGCCATATCGAATTCGCACGCCGCGAGCATCTGGGGCATTGCGAACGGAGTGGCTGCCAGCCTGCCGTGGAACGCGGCAATCGAACGGCGCGCGGAAGCTTCGAACTCCTCCCCGCCTGTGATCCGATGCAGGCGCAGGAGATTGCCGAGCGCGATCGAGTTCCCGGAAGGCTCCGCGCCATCGTAATCGTCCTTGATGCGCATCAGGCGCGAAGCGTCTTCATGGGCCGACGCGAAGAATCCGCCGGCTTCGTCCTCAAGCAACTCGCGCTGCTTCCCGGTTATCCCGATGGCCTCGGCGAGGTAGCGGAATTCAAACGTGGATTCGTAGAGATCGAGCAAACCCTGGACGAAGAACGCATAATCGTCGAGCATGCCGTCGATGGCTGCCTCGCCATCGCGGAACCGGCGCAGCAACGTTCCGTCCGGGTGCCGCAACGTGGCGAGAACGAAATCCGCGGCACGGCGCGCGGCCACGGTGTACTTCGGCTCATCCAGAATCGCGCCCGCTTTTGCGAAGGCGGAAATCATAAGCCCGTTCCAGGAGGTCAGAATCTTGTCGTCGAGATGCGGACGCGGCCGTTTCGCGCGGACATCGAACAGGAACCGTTCAGCCTCCGCCAGCGCCTTCGCGACTTCGGATACCGGGGTATCGAAATGGTGCGCGGTCTCGTCCACCGTGTGCGCCTGGAACAGAATGTTCCTCCCCGTGAACTCATGGTGCGGGTCGTTCGAAACGTTGCCATCCGGCTCGATCCCATAGCGCCATGCAAACCAGCGGGCATGATCGGCGCTTAGAAGTTCAAACACCTCCCGCGAGGACCAGATGTAGAACGCACCTTCGCTTTTTTCGTGCGGCAGTGCCGGGTCAACCGCGCTATCCGCGTCTTCCGCCGAATAGAACCCGCCGCCGGACGCGGTCATATCGCGCATTGCATAGTCGAGCGTCCGCCGCGCAGCCGTCGCGAGAGTTGTTTCGCCCGTAATCTGGAATGCTTCGAGATACGAGATTACGAGTTGCGCCTGATCGTAAAGCATCTTCTCGAAGTGCGGGACAAACCAGTATTCGTCCACCGAGTAGCGGTGAAAGCCGCCTCCCAGCTGATCGTGCATGCCGCCTCGTTCCATCGCGAGCAGCGTCTCGACCACCATGTCGCGCGCCTCGTCATCTCCCGTGCGCTTCCAGTAGCGCAATAAAAAATTGTGCACGGAAGGCCGCGGAAATTTCGGCGCGGAACCGAATCCGCCGAGTTTCGAATCGAAGGACCGGCGGAACTGCTGGAAGGCCGCTTCCGGAATCGATGCCTCGATACGGTCCGCGCCACCCACACCTCCGCCTGCCTGGAGGCGCAGTTGCTCCATGATGCCGGCGCTCGTTTCCAGAATCTTCCGGCGGTCGTTCTTCCATGCCTCGGCCACACGCTCAAGAATCACCGGAAAGCCGGCACGGCCATAACGGTTCTCCGGCGGGAAATAAGTGCCGCCCACGAAGGGTTTCAGATCGGGCGTCAGCCAGACGGACATGGGCCAGCCGCCCCCTCCCGTGGTGGCCTGCACGTAGTTCATATAGATACGGTCGATATCCGGCCGCTCCTCGCGATCCACCTTGATGGGGACGAACCAGCGGTTCACCAGTTCCGCGATGGCTTCGTTCTCGAACGATTCGCGCTCCATCACATGGCACCAGTGGCAGGTTGAGTAACCGATGGAAAGGAAGATCGGCTTGTCCTCGCGGCGTGCTTTTTCGAACGCTTCGTCACCCCACGGGTACCAATCCACGGGATTGTGCGCGTGTTGCTGCAGATACGGGCTCTTCTCTTGCATCAGGCGATTGGCGTGCATAGTCTCAATTACAGGAGAACACGGCGCATGACGAGAATCGAGCACGACAGCATGGGAGCGATGGCGGTTCCGGAGGCTGCATTCTATGGCGCGCAAACAGCGCGGGCCGTCGAGAACTTCCCGATCGGAGGGTTGCGGTTGCAGCGCCCTTTTATCCGGGCTCTGGGGATTATCAAAACGGCCGCGGCTCAGGTTAACGGGGAACACGGCTGGGTGGCGCCCGAAATGGCCGCGGCCATCGAGCGCGCGGCAACCGAAGTGACGGAGGGCCGGCACGATGAACACTTCGTGGTGGACGTCTTTCAGACCGGCAGCGGGACTTCGACGAACATGAACGCGAACGAGGTGATCGCGCACCTGGCCACCGCGTATGCCGGCAGGGAAGTGCATCCGAACGACCATGTCAACCGGGGACAATCGAGCAACGACGTCTTTCCCTCCGCCATGCACATCGCGGCGGTCGAAACCGTGACCCACCGGTTGTTGCCCGGGCTCGATCTCCTGGAGTGTGAACTCAGCCGGAAATCGCGCGAGTTTCACGACATCGTCAAGATCGGGCGCACGCATTTACAGGATGCCGTGCCGATGCGTCTGGGGCAGGAATTCAGCGGGTATGCGCAACAGGTGAAGAATGCGCTGCGGCGGGTTTCGAGCGCCCTCGAAGGTTTGTACGAACTCCCGCTCGGTGGCACTGCGGTGGGCACTGGCCTGAATGCTCCGGCCGGTTTCGCGGCCGAAACCATCGCCCGAATAGCGCACGGGACCGGGCTGCCGTTCGTCGAGGCGAAGAACCACTTCGAGGCGCAGGGAGCGAAGGACGCCATCGTGTTCCTGAGCGCCACCCTGCGCGGGTGCGCGGTAGCGCTGACGAAGATTGCAACGAT